>Ga0214919_10000777_pt1 | contig 54720 bp, 47 predicted proteins | sample LL1503_MetaG_FD_177994 | JGI IMG/M metagenome (GOLD analysis project Ga0214919, IMG submission 177994) | Freshwater microbial communities from Lake Lanier, Atlanta, Georgia, United States - LL-1503 | ecosystem: Environmental > Aquatic > Freshwater > Lake | place: USA: Georgia | collected... | reverse complement strand
GGGTTGAGGGGTTGAGGGGTTGAGGGGTTTAGGGGGTGAGGGAATGAGGGGGTGAGGGGTAGGGGGTGGGGGGTAGGGGAGGGATTTACATCAGTATTTACATCAGTATTTACAGCAAGTTTCACCCCTTTTCCCAACCTACTCAACTTAATATCTTCAGTTTCCTCTAGAAGTTTTCCAATTTCTTCCATTTTTTTATCCTTAGTTTCATTACTATTTACAATAGCTAATAACTTAGCATTTAATACATTTTTGCCATTAGCTTTATTTAACTTTTTAATAGCTTCAAATATATCATCAGATGATGATGCACCATTTTTAAATAACTCCATAAACTCATCATATTCTTTACAATTCTCATTATTAGCTTGTTTACAGTTTTGTAAAAAAAAACTTCTAAGCATAAAATTACTAAACGATTGTGACAACATTTCAGGTTTAGAATTTCTATAATAAATATTATCCTTAAAAGCGGAAAACCATGACTTCTCTTGTTTTAATTTTGCAAATTTATTTATTAATTTATAATCCAAATGAAGCAAAAATCTTATGTATATTTTATAAATAATTTTAAGTTTTATTAAATCTTTATTATTCAAATTTGTTTCATTTTCAGCCATTATATTATTATAAGTTAATAAAATTAATAATATTTAAAACATTATTTATTAAAATATTATATAATAAAATATATAATGGTTCAAACTACTGAAGAAATTAAAAACGAAAAAGAATGGTTAAAATTTTTAGAATTAATCACACGTAAATATGGTAAAAATTATTCAAATATGATTAGAGACAGGCATTATAATAATAGTAATGGTAAAGGTGTAGCTGAATATTTTGGAAATACTAAAAATACAACATTAGTTGAATTATTTAAAGATAAACAATTTTTAAATAGATTAAGTTCATCTAAAGAAGATATACAAAAATTTACAGAAATTTATAATGATACAGATTATTTAATGAGATCATTAAATACAAAGGAGGATAATCTATATATTAAATGTAATCCCGTAGATGACAATGGAACTATAATTGAAATATCAAATAATGTTGCAAAAAATAATACAAATTCTATGTTAGACGAAATTGGAACTATCTTTAATCCTGATATGTTGTATAATAATATAGGATTACAAACATTCATGGCTATTGCCTTTTTAGGACTAGTTTATGGTATAGGAAATTATATGTTTGTAGTTTATCCAAATAAAACAATTTCAAAGCGATTAGATAATTAATTTATCTAATTATTTTTTAAAATATTTTTCCATCATATTTTTCCATCATATTTTTTCATATTTTTCCATATTTTTTTCATTATTTATAAAAATAAATAATCAAAAAATAAATAATCAAAAATCAAACATTTGAAGCATTATGTGTTTCGCATGTAACAGGATTATAAGTTCCTGGATTGGCAATATTATCAGGATGTCGTTCTATTTGTCCTACTACTTCTTCTTCTAAAGAGCGAACTCTTAAATTACTATTCAAATTTTCCATCTTTAACGATTTATTAGCAACACTAGGAGCCATAAACCGATGATCTACTTTTTTAGAGCGTCCCAAGAAAACTATAGCAACAATTCCAAAAAATAAGGCGACTAAGGGATTGCTATTTAAAAATATTAAAATAACAATTGCTAAAAGAGAGAAATACATATAAACATTATTAACATAGGGTGCTAAATCATATGGTGTGGATACATTACTCACTAAATATAAGATAAGCAATCCTATAAAAATCATTTCGTATGTCTTCATATTTTTAAGTTTTGTTAAATTATTACTCAAATTATTAGTCAAACTATTAACAGAATTCATTATAGTATAATAAAATATTTTATTAAAATTGAAACTATTTAATTAAATAGTATAAACAATAAATAATAAACTATTTAATTAAAACAAATTATACAAAACAAATTATACAAAACAAATTATACAAAACAAATTATACAAAACAAATTATAAACAATGATTAAAAAAAATAGTCCTAAAAATTGCGATATAGATTTAATTCAAAGTATTGAAAATTTAAAAATAAGCGGAATAAATAGTTATTTAGGAAATAAAGGTTATACAATTTATAAAATTTCTTTAACTCCTAAAATAATAGAGTTTATAAAAAAAGAATTAACAGTAAAACCATTTATTCAAAATTCATATGTTGAAGCTGTAGCAATTCCTGTTTATCAAGAATCAGAGAAAAAGATATATGTTCCACGTTTCTGGGGTATAAATATGTTTGGCTATCCTAAATCCATCAAAATCACACATGGCGAATCTATAAATCTCACTTTTAATGGTTTGCTAAGAGATTACCAAACAACAGTATTAAATGAATACTTAAAAGCAATAGAATTTGGGACTCCTGACAATGAAAATTTGGGAAACAGCTCATCACTTATTGAATTATGGACGGGTGCGGGTAAGACGGTATTAGGTCTTAAAATTATAGAAGTTCTTAAGAAAAAGACCATTATATTCGTCCATAAAAGTTTTTTGAAGAATCAGTGGCATGAGAGAATAGAGCAATATTTACCTAATGCCCGTATAGGAACAATACAAGGCCAAATAATTGATATAGAAAATAAGGATATAGTATTGGTAATGATACAAAGCGTAAGCATGAAGAATTATCCTGATTCACTATTTGATAGTTTCGGTTTAAGTTTATATGACGAATGCCACCATATGTCAAGCGAGGTTTTCAGCAATTGCTTAAAAAAATGTAATACATTATATGGTTTAGGATTAAGTGCTACTATGGAGCGGAAAGACGGATTAACAAATGTTTTTAAGATGTATTTAGGTGATATTTGTTACAAGCCTCCTAAAAATAGTTGCAAAGACGATGTTTTAGTAAAAGCAATAGATTTCATAGTTAATGACGAAGAATACAATGAAGTAGAACGTGATTATAGAGGACAAGTGAAATACAGCACTATGATAAGCAAAGTTTCAAATCTAAATTTACGCAGCGATTTTATAGTTCATATTTTGGAAAGCGAACTATTTATTAATCCCGATCAGCAATTTATCGTATTAGCACATACCAAGAATTTATTGAATTATTTATTCAAAGCAATTACGCATAGAAATATTGCTTCAGTGGGTTATTATATTGGAGGAATGAAAGATGTGGAACTCAAAAAAAGCGAATCAAAAACAATCATATTGGCGACATTTAGCATGGCGGCGGAAGCGTTAGATATAAAATCTTTGACTAGTCTATTTTTGGCAAGTCCTAAATCAGACATAGTTCAAGCGGTTGGACGAATTTTGAGAGAAAAACACGCAAAACCATTAATAATAGATCTAATAGATAATCACGATGTCTTTCTAAATCAATTTACAAAACGAAGAGCATTTTATAATGAAAAAAATTATAAAATAATCCGCACAACCAATGAAAAATACAATGAATATATAAAATATTTGAGAAGTCTTAAAGAAGAACTAGAAAACGAAGATTTAGATAAAGATCTATTAGATGATTCTAATTATTGGAATCATTTAATATTTAAACAACGTAAAAATAAGAAAAACAATTCTATAATTACACTTTTAGAAGAACATAAATGCTTAATACATACTTAATACATACTTAGAAATGTTTTTATTAATGCTTTTATTAATATTTAAAAAATAATCTCTTATTTTTAGATTTTTTCCTATACTTCATGGTATATTTCTTTTTCCCTTTACCTGATCTTTTAATTGATCTTTTACCTTTACCTGATCTTTTACTTGATCCTTTAAGATATATGAAACCACCTTTCATTATATATATATATACCTTTAAAAAAGGTATAACCAAAATATATATATACCTTTTATACCTTTAAAAAAGGTATAACCAAAATATATATATACCTTTTATACCTTTTTTAAAGGTATAACCAAAATATATATATACCTTTTATACCTTTAAGAAAGGTATAACCAAAATATACCATACGGAATGTATATAAAGGTATAAAAGGGGGGATCCCTAAAAAAGGTATATTTTGCCTATATTTTGGCTATACCTTTCCTAAAGGTATATTTTGCCTATATTTTGGCTATACCTTTCCTAAAGGTATATTTTATCTTCTTCTGGTTCTCTTACCACCTCTCATACGTCTTCTTCTTGTGCCACCTCTCATTCTTCTTTTTCTACCACCTTCTTGAACGATCATGTTTTCTAAACCTGCAAACATCTTTTTATATATTATAGGGGGATTAATCCCCCATACCCCCTTTAGGGGGATACATCCCCCATACCCCCTTTAGGGGATTAATCCCCCTTACCCCCTTTAGGGGGATTAATCCCCCATACCCCCTTTAGGGGGATTAATCCCCCATACCCCCTTTATATTTTGGCTATACCTTTCCTAAAGGTATAAAAGGTATAAAAGGTATATTTTGGTTATACCTTTCCTAAAGGTATATTATCTTCTTCTGGTTCTCTTACCACCTCTCATACGTCTTCTTCTTGTGCCACCTCTCATTCTTCTTTTTCTACCACCTTCTTGAACGATCATGTTTTCTAAACCTGCAAACATCTTTTTATATATTATAAAAATATTTTAATTTTATAATAGATATATATCCCCCTATAAAAGGGGGTAAGGGGGATATATCCCCCTCCTAAAGGTATAAAAGGTATTCTATCTTCTTCTTGTTCTCTTGCCACCTCTCATGCGTCTTCTTCTTGTGCCACCACGTCTTCGGCGTCTTCTACCGCCTGCTACTCGTTCGCAATTTTCATCCTCACCCTCAGCAGGATATTGACCTTCTCCACAAACACCACCTCTCATTCTTCTTCTTCTACTTCTACCTCCTTCTTGAACGATCATGTTTTCTAAAGCAGCGAACATTTTTTTATATATTATAAATATATTTTATTTTTATTCATAATATAATTAATTTTATTTTTTTCAATTATATAATTATTTTTTGCTAAATTAGTTGGAATCCATTTTTTAAATTTTTTATTATAAATACATTCAATAATATAATATTTATCTAAATTAACATATTTTCCTAAATCAATATTCTCAAATTCTTCTTCACTATCACTTTCTTCCAATAAATCCAAATTTTTATTTTCCTTAATTCTCCTAAATAAATCATTCATAAATATACTTGTTTTATAGCTATCAATTAACGCATAATCATAAAATACTTCTTTATTATTTTCTAAAACATATAAATTATAAAGGTCTTGATTTAAACACGCACTAATCTTGAAATTAACGCCTACTAAATTATTCTTCAAATTATTCATTATAAAATTTCCTAAATACTTAGTATTATTGAAACAAGAAATACAATATATTTCATAATTTAATTTATATATTAATTTGTATATATTGTCATAATTATCTAAAATTATTCCTAAATAAACGTTATAATTAGTATTTGTTATATAACGAAGAATGTTTTTGTATAAATTCAACCTACATTTAAACGTGCTAAATACATTATTTACATTATTTATATTATATATATTATAATTAAGAACATTATCAAGTATAAAATAATGTTTTATATCTTTTTTATTTTTTATAGTATTCAAAGTTTTATAAAAATATGTGCCACTCAATAATACATTATTATAGCATAATGTATTATCATAATTAATATCAAATTTATAAAATTCATTTGACTCATCTAGTAAGTTTGTATTATTTAAAAATATTAGAATACATAGTAACTCTTTTTTATAATATGAAAACCATAAATAAGCTTTTCTACCTTTAGGTTTTAATATATAATATTCAGCATTATTTACTAAACTAGCTATATTAAAAGTATTTGTTTTATCAATAAGATTAGTATTAGGGAATTTTTCAACAATATATTTAAAATCATTAAATTTCTCTAAACCAAATTTCATCAAACCAAATTTCATTAAATCAGAACCTTGCTTAGTATATTTATTCATTTATTTATGTATCTATTCATGTATTTAAATAATTTATTTTCAGTTTTAATAAAAAATAAATATTTTTAAATATTATTAAATATTATTCATAATTTAATTTGCTAAGAAAATCATTTAGCTCGGTTTTCATAGTATTATTATTGAATTCTTTATTGAATTCTTTATTGAAATCATTACTAAATTCTTTATTAAAATCTTTAATAAAATCTTTACTTAGTTCATTACTAAAATCATTACTGAAATCTTTAATAAAATCTTTACTTAGTTCATTACTTATTTGTAAATTATTAGGTATGCTATTTACTTCATTTATTTTTCTATTCATTTTATCAGTTTCAATAGAAAATGTGTTATAATAGTCTTTAAATTTGGTTGTAGTTAAATTATTTTGGAAGAATAAGTATAAATTATGTAATAGGAAAATCAATACAACATATATTAAACTCCATTTTACAATATATAAAATCATGTAATTATATATTAGTTTAAAAATTAATATCTAACTTAAACATATAATATATAATATATAATATACTATATCTTTTATCAAAATAAAATTGAAATAAAATGTTAAAAATTATAACAATTATAAAAAATTATAAAAAATATTATAAAAATAATATAAACAGAAAACCCTTCTCAACAATGAATACAACAAGCGACACTTTAAGCGATACTTCTTCAAAAGACAGTTCAAAAGACACTTCAAAAGACAGTTTAACCGACGATTTAACATCTATTATGGACAAGCTAAACATAAAGCATACTATTGATGATTTTTGGGACTCTATGTCTAAAGAGAAAAAGAAACCAACACAACTTGATAGATATGAAAAGCATAATGCTCCTTCAAGCATTAAAAAGTTTATTGCTATTGGAGGTGGTCCAAAGATGGGAACAACTCTTGAGAAATACGCAAGATTTCATTTCAAGAATTTAGAAAAGAGAAGCGAAGGGAAGAACGAAACGGGATACGATCATTTAATTAAGTTGAAAACTGATATAAAGTTGAAAACTGATATAAAGTTGAAAACTGATACTATAAAAACTGATACTATTTATGTAGAGCAAAAATCGTCAGGACATTGGGGCGAAACCGATTTCAAATGGCAACATGTGGAGATTAAACATAAATGGCACATACTTTTATTATGTGGAATTGAATATACCACTATTAAGTTTTGGTGTATGGATAGAAAGACATTTAATCGCCTAATTTCTGAAAAAAAAATAACGAATCAGGGCAATAAAGAATCCGATAGTTCGGAGGGCATGTGGTTTAATTATTCAGATGTTAAGGATTCGTTAATTGAGATTGACACTGATGAGAAACTTCTTCAGTTTGCTTCCGTTCAGTCTGATTCTCTTCAGGTTGATTCTCTTCAAGCCTCTGATTAATAAGTGTAACATACTCTGGATTTAATTCAATACCTATAAATGGCAAATGTAGATTTTTTGCTGACAAGCATTCACTTCCTGAACCGGCAAATGGAACAAGAATGTAACCTTCATTTACATCTTGCATACAAGAGCGGATCAATTTATCACATAATGCTAATGGTTTTTGGGTTGGGTGATTCACACGTTCATTCTTACCCGCTCCACCCGCTAAAGCAGGAATTTTTATTACATCTCTAGGTAATGCCCCATCAACATGAGCTGTATATGTAGTTGTTTTTTCTCCATTTGAAAATCTACCTTTAGTAGCCTTGCGTTCTTTTCCTGCGGCACCATTCAAAAACCCATCTGTATATGGCTCACGAACAGAGTCTCTGTGAAATACTTTATCTGTTTTCCATAATACAATTATGCTTTCATGCGAACGTTGCCAGAAGTTAAGCGATGGCACATTCTTATTTGTGTAATGCCATAGAATCCATCTTCTATTAATTTCATAAGGTATTCTTGACAAAATAAGAGCGAGTATTTCACTGAATCCATAAATAAACATAGTTCCATTAGGTTTTAAAATGCGTATACACTCTTTAATCCATTTATCACACCAAATAAGATATAAATCCATAGGTTGCTTATCGCTATTATTACCAAAGTTCTTACCAATATTGTATGGTGGGTCAGCAATAATTATTTGAGCGGATTCAGGTTCAAGTGTTGGTAATATAATAATGGAGTCACCTTGAATTATTTTTTGACATAATGGTAAAGACGAAGAACTTATTACGACATTTTCTAGTTCTAGTTCTAAACTTTTAACACTTAATAATTTAACTAATTCGTCTTTTTTTTTACTACTATAACCTTTTATTTTTCGCTCCTTACAAACTGCCTTTAATTCTTTTAATGAACTTATTGTGTAATCCATTTTATCTATTTTATCCATTTTATCCATTTTATCCATTTTATCCATTTTCTTTTACTTTTAATTTTATATTAAATATAAAATTAAATCTCAATTTTATATTTAATTTTTAGGAACAATTATAATATATTTAATAAAAACTTAAACATATAATGTATTAATAAAATAATTAATAAAATAATATTAAATTTTAAATATTAAATTATAACTATGATTTCTTGTATTACATTAAAAAATACATCTTTTAAGCAGTTAAAAATTAAGAATGTAGATGAAGAAAATATTTATAAAAAATGTGGCTACAAAACAGCTATGAATTTTAAAAAGATACATTGTTGGTCTTTAAACGACAATACAATAGAGCTATGGTGTAAAGAAGACGATACTATTAAAAAATATTGTGAACACTCTATTTTTACAAAATATGGTATAAAAATAAATATAAATAATAAGTGTATTTTTTTAATGAAAAATGGAGATAAATTCATTAATTTAGATGATAAAGTTTTTGCTAAATTTTTTAATTTAAAAGAAAAAATAGAGAGTGCAAAAAGTAACGAATTAAATAACGAATTAAATAATGAATTAAATAACGAATTAAGTAACGAATTAAATAACGAATTAAGTAACGATTTAAATAATAAAATGGATAATAGTATGGATAATGATTTAAATACTTTAAATAACGCTACAGATATTACTATAGATATAGATAATTTTTTAAGCAAAATTACAAAAAATGTAAATATAGAAGACGACGAAGAATACGAATATAATTCGGAATTAAGTTATGAGTTATATAGCTATTCATCGGACGAAGAAAAAGAAAAAGTAGAAGTAGAAAAACAATAAAAACAACAAAACAAATTTAAATATAAAATTGATAATATTAATAGCATATATATTTTATTAATAGTATCAAGTTTAACAGTATTATGAGTAAGTTTTCTAGAAAAGTGAATGATCCTGAAATTTTCAGAGAGAATGTAGTGAAAAGCATAGAGTTAATTATAAAAAATCAAAAAATTAGCGAGAATCTAGAAAAAGGGATTTATAATTATACATTAAAATTATGTGAAGAAAAGCAACTTATAAAAAAATGGTCTAATGAGGCATTTGTGGTATTATATATACAAAAATTACGCACATTAATTATAAATTTACAGAATAAACCATTATTAGATAAGTTATTATCTAAGTCATTAAAAGCGCATGAATTCGTATATTTAAGCCATCAAGAATTACGACCTGATTTATGGGAAATCTTATTGGAAGAGAAAAAAATCAAAGACGAAAATAAATTTACACCGAAAATTGAAGCCTCTACTGATGATTTTATTTGTGGAAAATGTAAATCTAAAAAATGTACTTATTATCAATTACAAACACGTAGTGCGGATGAACCGATGACAACATTTGTAACTTGTCTGGATTGTGGCAATCGTTTCAAACGTTAAATAAAAAAATAAAACAAAAAAATATTTAAAAACTTAATTTATGTAACTACAAATTGATGTCATAAAATTTTCATTTTTTTCACAATTACATTTTATTTTATATAAAGTATTTTTTAAATCATTTTTTAAATCATTTTTTAAATCATTTTTTAAATCATTTTTTAAATCATTTTTTAAATCATTTTTTAAATCATTTGCTAAATCATTTTTTAAATCATTCGTTAAAGTCAAATTATTTGTCAAATTAACTATGCTATTTAAACTTATGTCAGGATAAAATTTAATAGCACCATTAAATATATTTGGCGAATTATAATTAATAGAATACCCCAAATCTTGTAACACACCGCAACTTAAATATGTAAAATAATTAGTATAACCTAAATATCCCGACATAATTTCATCGCTTAACGATGGATAAACATTTCCTTTTGAGTCTGCTCGCATTTGAGGATTAAAATAATTTGATTCTATAAAAAATCCCTCTTCTAAATGAGACCCCATAGTCCCTGAACCGCCTGAATCTTCACGTGTAACATAATCTAATTTCTTTTTATATCCATTACCAAATAAAATTTTGTTATATTGATAAATAGCATTTGAACCTGTAAAATAATAGTCTAAAGCGACACTATATTTTGAATAATTATTCCATAATGTGCCAGAACCATATCCCAATATATGTAAAATTTCGTGAATAAGAACAACGCTATTTAAACTCATTAATGTATTATTTAAATATATATTAGAACCACTATTATTATCAGGGTTTAAAGCAATTAAAGCCTGACTCCAATTAGCATATCCGAGTGTAGATGTGCCTATCAAAGTATTATCATAAGAAATAGTAATATTATAATTAGTGGGTGATTTTACAATTATTGATTTTAAAACATTTATGGCATCATTTACAATACTAACATTTACACCATTATTTGTTATATTCATAAAATTTGTATTAGCATTTTCAAGAGAATTATTAAGAGTATTTACGAAAATTAAAGTATTTGCAGGAAATAAATTTTTAAGAGAGACATAAGTAGAGCCACTAATATAAGTAGAATTATAATAACAAATAGTTTTTACAGAATAAGCAAATATATCAGTTCCAAGAGTCCCGTTAGGAAATACATTCAAAAAATGTATATTGGTAAGTTGTGTCTGAATAAAAGCATTTGAACCAATGTTTTTTATTGACGCTGGAAATTTGATAGTTACTAAACTAGAACAATTATAAAATGCTTGAACGCCGATAGTTTCTATCATAGATTTTTCAAGTTGAATTTCGTATAATTTTTGGCAATTTTTAAACGCATAGTCAGCGATATTATTTATTATATTACTTACATCAAATAAACGACATTCTTCTAATTTGGAGCAATTTTCAAACGCACTTATTCCAATAGTAATGAGCGAATTATTAGCGGTCAAATTACTATAATCAATAAATGTTAGATTAGAACAGTCTTTAAAAGTATTGCTCCCAATAGAAACACAATTTTGCGAAATATAAACTTTATACAAGAGAGATTTGTTAGAAACAATTTCACTTATATGCGATTCATTTATGGTTGTATCAATAATGCGTATTTTGCGTTCTCCGTTTGTCAAAATAAATTCATAAAAATTTTCAAATGTTCTCTCTAATAAAGGAGGTTTATATACATTATTATTAGAAACAGCAAAATTATATAAACGCTGTGCGTCATTTATATAATACAAATTACTTCTATCTTCCACAGTTTTTATAGATATATATCCAGACCCAGACATTATTATTATATTTGCGATATATTATAAAAAACAATATAAAGAGATTTTATCAAATTATACTGACGGTTCCTAATAGTAACGCAACAGTGGATGTAGTAATCTTATCATAATTATTATCTAATGAAGAATTTTTAGATATAATATGAATATAGTTTAATTCTGGATTGATTGTATTTTGTAATTTATAATTATTTGTTAGAGAATTATTCATAGTGAAGGTAAAAGCATTTACACTTAAATAATTTTCATTAATTATGTTATTATTAATAGTAATTTTATTTATATTGAATAAAATTTGAATTATATTGGATGAGTCATTAATAGAATTGGAGCCAGATTTCAAAAATAATTTATAATTTTTATTACTACTATCATATTCTAAATATAACGCTATTTGATTTGCTAGAACACTATTTTGATTATTTAAAATATTAGTATTAGATATATCAATACTATTATCTAATCTTATTGCTGAATTAAATCCATAATTTAACGCATTACTTAAATCATTAATATGCGTATTTATTTTAATTTTATTTATAACATTTATTTGCCTAGTAACATTAGACGAATTATTAGCATCATCAGTTGCTATAATTTTAAAATTATAAAGCCCTTTACTATATAAATCAATATTTGTAATATATGATAAATCTATAGCTGTATCATAATTATCTGTAACATTAACCCCACCAACTACATTTATGTCATATGATAAATCGTAATTATTAATAGAATCAATTAACAAGTTATAGACAGATGAGCCGTTCAATGTTATAACGGGCGATATATTATCTATAACATTCACGGTTCTCAAAACTGGTATAGCAATATTACCGCAATTATCTCTAGCATTATAAGTTACTGTATAAGTTCCTACTACATTAATATTAACTGGATTAATAACTTCTAATATTGGATTAGAATCGCCGTTATCAGTAACAGTTACACCAAGATCAATATATGGTGTTTTAACAAGATGTGTTATTACACTATTACCAATTAATGTTATAAATGGAGCGATAGAATCATATACATTAACTATACGATTTTTAATTGTTTGATGACCTGACACATCATTAGCAATATATAGAACTTCATATTTACCATTTTTAGTAATATCTAGATTAGTTTGTGTATTAATTAAATTAGTAATATTATTTCCACAATAATCAAAAGCGACTGCTCCAGGATCTATAAAGGTTGTATTTATTTGTAAATCATAAGGATTAGCACCTAAAATAGTGAGCGAAGGATCAAATACCGATAAATAGGGATTATACTTACCATCTAAAACAATTAATTTATAATTATTACTGTTATCTAATATTAGATTCACCGATTTTGTGAAGGATTCTTTTAATGATTTACTGGAAATGTATGGAAATTTATAATTAGTCAATTCGCTACTATTTATAATAGAAATAATTTCGTTTTTGAAACCATATATAAAAATAAACATATTGTTATTTTTTGAATACATCGCCTTTAATTTATCTAATGGTATTACATAATTATAATTGTCATTTTGTAAATTAATAGCGAAATTGTTAGATAATGCTAATGTGTTATTTTCAAAATATTCGGTATTCATAACATTATCAATTATATTTGTTATATTATTTGAAGCTTCCGCTGATATATTTATGACTGGAATATTTTGTATTACACTATAATCAATAATATATACACGGCGAGTAATATTGACGGAATTATCGTAATCATCTATTATAAAATATTTGTAATAATATTGTCCTATCACATTAACACTATTAACACTTAAATCGGTTTGTACGATTAATGTCAAAGACAAATCGTAATTATCATATGGATCTATACCAGGATCTTTATAAGGAACATTGGCATTCCAATATAACGGATTAGAACCAATTAATTCAAATGTAGGTGATGTGCTATCTATAACTTTGACAATACGTGTAGCAATTGCTACATTACCATTTGTATCGGTTAATCTATATGTGAATGTATAAGTATTAACTTTACTAATATCAAATAATGGCTGACTAGTTACTACTAAGCTTAGATCTTGTGTTAATGTGTAATTATCACTTATAGTCGCTCCATAATTATTTTCAATAGAAAACCAAGACGGTAGTTTATATACTTCAAATATCATATTTCTGCTTGACAAATCTATTATAGGAGAGGTAGTATCTATAACATTGACAGTTCGTGTAGCAATTGCTAGATTGCCATTTTTATCAGTTAATGTATAAGTGAATGTGTAAGTTCCGACGTTACTTATATCAAATAATGGCTGACTAGTTACTACTAAGCTTAGATCTTGTGTTAATGTGTAATTATCACTTATAGTCGCCCCATAATTATTTTCAATAGAAAACCAAGACGGTAGTTGATATACTTCAAATATCATATTTCTGCCTGACAAATCTATTATAGGAGAGGTAGTATCTATAACATTGACAGTTCGTGTAGCAATTGCTATATTGTAATTTTTATCAGTTAATCTATAAGTGAATGTGTAAGTTCCGACGTTACTTATATCAAATAATGGCTGACTAGTTACTACTAAGCTTAGATCTTGTGTTAATGTGTAATTATCACTTATAGTCGCACCATAATTATTTTCAATAGAAAACCAAGACGGTAGTTGATATACTTCAAATATCATATTTCTGCCTGACAAATCTATTATAGGAGAGGTAGTATCTATAACATTGACAGTTCGTGTAGCAATTGCTAGATTGCCATTTTTATCAGTTAATCTATAAGTGAATGTGTAAGTTCCGACGTTACTTATATCAAATAATGGCTGACTAGTTACAACTAAGCTTAGATCTTGTGTTAATGAATAATTATCACTTATAGTCGCACCATAATTATTTTCAATAGAAAACCAAGACGGTAGTTGATATACTTCAAATATCATATTTCTGCCTGACAAATCTATTATAGGAGAGGTAGTATCTATAACATTGACAGTTCGTGTAGCAATTGCTAGATTGCCATTTGTATCAGTTAATCTATAAGTGAATGTGTAAGTATTGACTTTACTTATATCAAATAATGGCTGACTTGTTATTACTAAGCTTAGATCTTGTATTGATGTGTAATTATCACTTATAGTCGCACCATAATTATTTTCAATAGAAAACCAAGACGGTAGTTGATATACTTCAAATATCATATTTCGCCCTGACAAATCTATTATAGGACTCTCAATATCACGTATTGTAATATTACGAGTTAATGTAAATGATAAATCATTATTATTACTTTTAATGAAATACTTATAAAAGTAATTTCCTAGTTTATTCAAACATAAATCGGAAAGCGTTTGGACGCTAATATCTAATAAATTAAAAATTGTATATAATTTAGTAGTATTTTGAACTTGAGTTATATTAGCAACATTATTTTTTCTAGTTATAACAAATCCCAAATCATTATATATTAAATTAAAACTATAATCTAAAGTAACATTTTGATTACCACACAAATCTATATTAAAATTGAAAGCATTAAAAAAAATATTATTTACAAGATTAGAACCTTTATAGATAATATTAGAATAATCATTTGAATAATTATATAATCTGTTTTGTGTATTATATAAAAATGTTAAATTATTACACACATCTGTTAGAATCTTTTTAGTGCTTAAATAAAAATTGTTTAGTAAAATATCATTTAATTTTATAACATCTTCATTCATTTTACTATATATACATAATAAAAATATTATTATTTATAAGAATATTTATAAGAATATTTATAAGAATATTTATAAGAATATTTATAAGAATATTTATAAGAATATTTATAATATATCTAAATCTTGTAATTTCCAATATTCAAAACTATTATTAGGTAACGGTCTTTGAATAATAAAAGGAATTTTTTTTTGTTCTAGTTCCATTTGTGCGATTAAGTAATTATCTATGATTTTTTCATTTACAGTAATATATGGTTCAGCACCACTATTTAATTGTTTAACACGAATACCTAAAATTTTTGTTTTTTCATATTTTGTTAATATAGATATGGTTTTATGTAGTTCATCTATAATAATTCCATCTTTATTACGTGTAATTTTACTTAGTTCTTTTATTTCATTAAAATTCTTATATAAACATTCATTATGATGATTTAATATGTGATTTTTTTTAAATTCATCATTAAATTTATAATAATCATTTTCATCTAAATCTTCTAATTCATAATCGTATTTTGAATATTTATTCTTTTCACTATCAAATATATTTTTTTTCTCATTTACATTATCATTATCAGAATCATATAATTCGTTTTCTTCTTCAATTTCATCATTATCAGTATCTACTTCTTCTTCTTCATCTTCTTCATTATCTTTAACAATGCTTTCAGTATCACTATTCGGATATTCTTCCTCTGCTATTTCTTTGTCGTCCATATTATATTATATTATTAGATTATTAGATTATAGTTATATAAAAAAAAATATTTATATCAATTATAATTTATATTATTATTTTTAAGTAGTTTTTTTACACCTTTGCACATTTAAATCGCCGACTTTGTCGGCTTTTATCAGTGACAAAGGCAACAGTTACCACGCACTTCAAAAGTGCGAAGGTGTAAAACAATTTGTCTTTACAAATTAAGAAATTTAAAAACTCATAAAACTCAATTTGTCTTCCAAATGAAATCACAATGGCTACATAAATATAAAAATTTCATGGAAGTATCATCGTAGCGAATAAATATTATTTCTTTTGTAGAATTGTCAAAATCATCTTTATTGGTTACACATGTTTCGTTAGGACATTTAATATAATTAATTCTTGGCAAAGTAATATCTAATTTTGTGTATTTATTAATATGAATATTATACTTGTCTTCTGACTTATTAATATTTTCTTTCAAAATACATTTATTAACATCCAGAAGTTTATCATCAATATTACCACAATTTCTACAATAATAAACGATCTTATCACATTCTTCTTCTTCTAATTTAATATAATACATATTATCGCAAGTCGAACAGAAATTCATAATTAACTAATTTATATTTATAATAGTTAATTATTTTTTATATAAAAATTCAATTTTTTATATATTTTAATAATTAATACTTTCAATTAAATTATATAATTTTTCATATTCTAAAAAATAACTCAAACTATATATTGAAATATATAAATTTTTTTTACTTGTTTTTGTTGTTAAATGCTTATTTTTATTTAAAATAATATTAATATCTTTATCACTTATATCATTTACATCATTTTCTTTACTAATAAATTTGCTATACTTAATTTTATTGTTGTCAATATATTCAATAATATATTTCTTATTATTTGTAAAAGTTTTATTAATGATAGATTTAAATTTACACATAATACCTATATCGTCTTTCATTAACTCAACATTTAGTGAATTATAAACGTTATTTATCAAATCACAATTGCTTATATAATCTTTATTTACATACTCAATAATTTTAGCTATAGCAAACTCTATATTTTTATACGTGACTAAATAATTATATTTTTCAACTTCAATATTCGTTTTCTGTATTCCTGGTTCGTTCAATAGCGGATTTTCGCATAAAACAGTAGATAATGTAAATAATATAGAATTGATAGATTGACAAGAAGTCCAACTTTCGCCCGACCACGTATTCAACACAGACAAACACACTTTCCCATTAGCATACAAATTAGGATTAAAACGCATAGAACCATCATTTGTTAAATAACGCACTAAAGGCGGCGAAAAAGGATAATTATCCGGAAAATCAAATTCAAAAAAATAATAACCATAGCCATATGGTGTGTCTTTTTGCCCGATTATTAGAGCATATCCTTTAAACACATTTTCTTCATCGTGCTTATAATATATATTTTCCATACTTAAAGAAACTTCATTATTTAAAATATATTTAACATCTTTCGCTATTCTTTTTATAGCACCATTGTTTAAACTCATATTGCTTACTATTCTTAATAAAATATTTTTAATTAGATTTTTAAAATATTATAAAATTGAAATAAAAATATATTATTATATATAATATAAATATACTATGTCAGCTATGACTACTAATACAACATCATCATCCAAATGGGATGACTACTTGAAATCTATGAGAGCAGACAAAGACGCAATCACACATACTAAAATCGGTAATAAAGATCTAAATATATATGGAGGTAGTTATCATATAGTTAATTTACCCGAATTTTGGGATAGATATTATCAACACGTATTTGTGGCAAAAAATAAAGAATATTTGACTGAAAAACAATTAATTGAAGATGGTCCGTTGTTAGTTGATATAGACTTACGGTTTAAACCAGATATAAAATCACGGCAACATAATAGGGATCATATTATTGACGTCATCTGTTTATATGCAAATAAATTGAATTTAATATATGAAATTGTAAACGAATCAAAGATCAGTGTATATATATTGGAGAAACCCGATGTAAATGCTATGGAAGATAAAACAAAAGACGGGATTCATCTTATATTTACTATTAAAATGCATAAAGCGGAACAATGTGTTCTACGAAAAATGGTTTTGAGCGATATAAACGGAATATGGGATAATATTCCTATAACTAATAAATACGAAGACGTATTAGATGAAGGAATTACAAAAGGTTTTGTAAATTGGCAAATATATGGTTCCAGAAAACCTGATAATAAAGCGTATGCGTTAAGTAATTTATTTGAATTGACATATGACGAGGCTGAAGAAATGTGGAATTTTAAAGAAATGAATATTTCCAAAATAAATGTCCTAGAACATTTACCACGCATGAGTGCTCGTTATAATAATCATCCACGTTTTGAGGTGAAAAAAAATGAGTCACTACTTCAAAAAATAGAATATGAGAAAAAAGAATTGAATACTCGTGAGCGTAAAGCAAAGGTAAATGTTATAGCTGCGAAAATTGATTTGGATATGTATGATTTTTCAAAAATTGATAATTTGGCAACATTAGATAAGTTGATTGAGTGTTTCCTAGAAGAGATTTCGTGTAGTGAATATGAAATAAAAGAAACGCACCTTTTTACGATGATTTTGCCAGAAAACTATTATAACAGTGGCTCCTATAGTAAATGGATTCGTGTAGGGTGGGCTCTCAAAAATACGCATGAGAAACTCTTTCTAACATGGGTCAAATTTAGTTCGCAATTATCAAGCTTCAAATTTAGCGATGTCAAAGATTTATATGGTATGTGGAAAACGTTTGATGTCAAAAACAATGATGGCTTAACTAATCGTTCTATTATGTTTTGGGCTAAAACAGATAATTTAGCCGAATATAAGAAAATTCGCAATGAAACAATTTCGTTTTATATAGAGCAAACATTACAAACGATGATTATGAAAGATAAAGTGGCGGAATTTGATTTGGCAGTAGTATTGTATCAATTATTTAAAGACCAGTTTGTATGTGTAAGCATCAAAAATAATCAATGGTATGAATATAAAAATAATAAGTGGAACGAGATTGATTCTGGCAGCACCCTTCGTCTATTAATATCCAGAAAAATGCATGATATTTATTGCACTAAATCGCACGAATTGATTGAAGTTATAACAAAAAAAGAGAATAATGATGAAAACACCGACAATCTAAAAACACGTTCTCTTAAATTGGGCGATATTTGTATATTACTTAAGACCACGAGTTGGAAAAATAATATAATGCGGGAAGCCAAAGAATTATTCTATGATAAAGAATTTATGAATAAATTAGATGCGAATCAATATTTATTATGTTTTAATAATTATGTGATAGATTTCAAAACTACAACTTTCAGAAAAGGTAGGCCAGATGATTTTATTTCTAAATCAACAAATATTGATTATATTCCGTATAAAACTCTGACGAGTTCTCCTAAATCTAGCATTAGTAACAATTATGAATCAATTATTGTTGAAATTAATAAATTTATGGATGAATTATTCCCCGATGAAGAATTGAGACGTTATATGTGGGAGCATTTAGCTTCTACACTAATTGGGACAAATGATAATCAAACATTTAATATTTATACAGGCAGCGGTTGTAATGGTAAATCTAAATTGGTTGAACTAATGAGCAGGTGTCTTGGTGATTATAAAGCAACAGTTCCTATTACGCTAATTACGCAAAGTCGCAATGCGATTGGCACAACCTCCCCTGAAATAGTGGCTTTAATGGGTGTGCGTTATGCTGTTATGCAGGAACCAAGCAAAGGTGAAACGATTAATGAGGGTATTATGAAAGAAATTACTGGCGGTGACCCGATTCAAGGTCGTGCTTTATTTAAAGATAGTGTAACCTTTATCCCGCAATTCAAGTTAGTTGTATGCACTAATGTTTTATTTGATATTAATACAAATGATGACGGCACTTGGCGTCGTATTCGTATTTGCGATTTTATGTCAAAATTCAATGAAGCACCCTATGAAAATGAAGATAAATTTCCTAAATCTAATTTTCCATATCAATATTTGATTGATAAGAAAATAGATGAGAAATTCACAATATGGGCTCCTGTATTGGCATCAATGTTAGTCAATATAGCATTTCAAACAGGCGGGACTGTTAAAGATGCTAAAATTGTTACAGCTGTGAGTGATAAATATCGTGAAGGCCAAGATTATTTGACGGAATTTGCTAAAGAGAAAATTGTTCGCAAACGAGACGGTCTAATAAAGAAAACGGAGATTTTGGAAGAATTCAAGAAATGGTATATTATGCAATATGGACGAAATAATATACCAAATGGTAAAGAAATCACTGACTATATGAATAAACTATATGGCAAATGTGCTAGAGGTAAATGGTATAATGTTGAAATTAATTATGATGATGATAGCGATACTGAAGAAGTCACTGCTTCATAAAAAATAATAAAATAAAAAAAATATATTTTACAAAAATAATAAAATAAAAAAAATATATTAAAAAATTGATTTTTTTTATTACAATTACATCTTTGAAAAACAATATATTTTATATAACTTTTATATTATGATGAAATATCTTACAATCACTATTATTTATCTATTATTTGACTATAGTAATGGTAATGGATGTGAAGATTTCTGTATAGAAGACTGTTCTACATTGAACGGTAATTATACGAACGAATGTCAAAATTGCTCTATAGATTATTTGTGTAATCCTCTAAGCGAAGCGTATATTGAACCATGGCTAATAAAAATTATAGATACTACAACTACCCTTGTTACATATAGTAATATGGATTATAATGAAGTATTAAAGACATAAATAAATATATTTATCAATTTATTAGATTATACAAATATAAAAAATATTTCTATTTTTTATTTCTATTTCTTATTTCTAATTTCTATTTCTATTTTTTATTTTCCATTTACTATATCATCATAACTTTTAGTATCTTGTTTATAATTATTGTATTCTAGATAATAAATATATCCTTCGTAAGTTAAATTTATTAAATAACTTAATATTACAGGAATAATCAAATATATAAATAGTAGTAACAATAATTTTTTATTGTTATATTGTTTTAAACTGATAAAATTAGAAAATATTAAATATAATATGAATAAACTATAATAAACTATTAACAAGTAAAAGCGAATATTACTATAAAAATCATAATTATTTGTTTGGTAATTATTTTTTCTGTTATCAACATGTATGTTAGTTTTATAGCTATCTATTTTAGTTTGTATTTTTTCTAATTCGTCCATCTTATTATATATAATTTTTCTAACCGATTCTTTATGTAAATATAACGATTCATAATCTTTAACAAAAGTCACATAATAATTATATAAATTATCTAAATTTGTTTTTTCTTCTCTTATGAAAGTTTTAATAGAATTATATGAATTATTAGTACAATCTTCTTGAAATTTGGCAGTATTTTTAAATGTTGCGTGACGGGAATTCAAAGCGTCTCTAGTAAATTGTGGTAGTCCTCTAAAACTTTCTTTAATATTGGTCATTACTTCTCTTGTTATTATATTTTGATAATATAAATTCGCCCACTCATTATTAATAGGTTCTGTATTTTCATTTCTAGCAACACTAAATAAACTATTTAAACGATTCTCTGTATTTTGCGACATAACATTTCCACCATCACTAATTATACTTTGAACGGCGTTTGGTATATCATTTGTTCCATTTTGACAATTATTTATAATATTGTCTGCTGCTTCAACACAATCACATGGTATACACTCTTCTTCTTTTTTTTTATTGTCAAGACCTTCCAAATTTGTAAAACCTAATCTTGTTTTGTCAAAATAATAGGTAGACCATTTATTTTCTTCTGCTAGGTCAGGTCGCAAAGCGGTATTACCAATTAGATTTTGATATTCATTCATCAAAAAAGCAGCATTATCTTGTCCTAATAAACTATCCATTGCTCCTGTTAAAGTGCTTCCAGTAGCTTTATTCGCAGCAGTATCACAAGCTGCTATCACTCTTGGAACTTCGCTTTCGCAATTACATTCAGGACATGTTGGTTTAGTAGGAGTAGATTGCTTAGCTCCCATATTAAAAATATATTAACTAATATAATGTAATATATTTTTTAGAATGTAAATAATGTAAATTACTATCAATTAAATCGTATATCATTTTTACATTCATTGCTATAAAAACTATCTTTAGAACTACAATTTAAAGTATTTGATACTAAATATTGTTTTTTAAATACGTTATTACTCATAGGTTCAACTAATGTTGTAAATGTTTCATTAATTTTTTTATCAAAAAAATTTCCAAAATTTTCAGTTGCTATACATCTATTTTTAGCAAAATCATAAACCATTGATCCGTCACAGCAATCTTCTCCAATACACGTAAGGGTCAACGATGTTAATAAATTTTTCTTGTTTATTATTGAACCTTCTTTTATTAAAGCACCCGCATCTCTATCATAAGGTATTTTCATTTTATCAAAATCGGCAGTATCTCTCATATAAATGTCTGAAAACTTGTAAAAAATAAAAATCATTGTTACAACTATTATTGCTACTATAAGAAACATTGTAACAATATCGGGAACCAAATTATTTTTATTAGCAATTATAATAGGCACAATTATAATACATACTAAAATAATAACTTTTAATATATTAAAATATTCTTGGTAAGCCTTATTATAATAAGTATTTATCTCAATCTTTCGCATTTTATCATCATTTTGCTCAGTAATTCTATCATATACCTTATTAACATTTGTGCCTTTCTCATTTTTATATAAATAATCCATAATTATATTACTAGCGATTGTATCTTTTTGTGTTAATAATTCACTTGCTTGAAGAAGCCGAGCTTGTTTTGTATTGTCCGCTCTTGCTAATATATGTGTTCTAACCAACTCTGTAAATTCGCTAAATTTGGTGGGATTATTTAATATTTCGGTGGCTCTTGAAGAAGAATCTATAAAGCCTTCTATTGTTCTGTCTATGTTTTGTGCGGGCGATGTTAAACTCTGGGCACTAAGAATATCTTTTTGCGTATTTTTATTTGCTTGGTCTGCTTTTGTAGCATAATCTAACGCTTGTTTGGAAGATATACCAGCTTCTGTAGAATACGCTTCAGCTTTTGTAGCAGCAGCTGATGCTTTTATAGAAGACGTTTCAATTTTTCTAGCATTCGTTTCGGAATTTCTAGCATTTGTTTCGGCATTTGTAGAAGAAGCTTGAGCATTCGTAGCATAAGTTCCAGCATTTGTAGCATTCGCTTCAGCAGTTTTAGCAAACTCTTTAGCTTGTTTAGAATAATTTCCAACATTTGTAACAGTGTCTAATACATTTGTAGCATACCCTTCAGCTTTTTTAGCAGCATCATTGGCTTGTGTTATATAAGTTCCAGCAGTTGAAGCATATTGATTTGCTTTTGATGAAGCCTCTTCGGCTTGAGTAATATAAGTTTTACCAGTTGAAGCATACGTTTCGGCATTATTAGCAAAAGTTTTAGCTTTAGAAGCATATACCAGACCTTGATCTTTAGTATCTTTTAAGTCATTTAATAACTTTAGATATTCATATCTTGGAGGAGGACTTTCATTTACATATACTTTGGAACCAGATTGAACCATATTATTTAATGGTTTATCTAAAACTAACCAAAAAAAACCATCTTCAATAACTGTAATTTTTTGTGCTATTTTAAATAATTCATAATTATTGATATTTATATTATAAATATACAAATTATTAGTTAATTGTATTCTATTAAAATCTTCTTTATTTTCAATAGGAAGATATACACTTGTATATCCTTGCTCTATTTTATGTGTTTCTAATTGATTTGTTTGTTGATTTATTACACCAATAGTAGGTTCCCTGACCGTTATGAAATCATATTTTTTTTCGTCTAATCCTTCTTTAAATCCTTTAAATCCTTTAAATCCTTTAAATCCTATAAATTTATTAAAATTATTTATTAAATCTTGTATAAAAATTTCTATTTTTTCCATATTTTCCATATTATAATAACTATATAAATAATTATTATTTAAAAAAAACATAATAATTATTTTTTAAAATTTATTAACATTTCTTAAATAAACAATTGCTATTAATAAAAATATTGCGGCAAATATAGTCCAAATAGTTAATTGAATATTTTGACTCTTTAATTTGATTTCGCTATCTTCTAATTGTCCTATGCGTGTTAGCGATTTTTCTTTAATTTCTTTTAAATAATTATAACTGATGTCTATAACATCGCCTAAAGGATTCACATAATATAGTCCCATTATATAGTCCCATTATAATAAAAAAATATTATAAATCAAAAAACATATTGAATAAAAGCAAAAAGACTGACAATAACTATAAAATAAAATATCATAAATCCATCGCTAATAACATTGTTACTAAATTTATATAATACTAATAATATTATAGTAATAACCATTATAAATGCTAATATTATATAAAATAAATGCTTAGAGAGACCACGTTTATTAATATCATTTTCTCTATGCTCTAAAGTTGCTATTTTTTGCGAGGCATTATATACTTCTTTTAATTTTATCTGTTTCGGATCTTCATCCACATTATAATTTAAATCAAATAAATCATTATTATTTATGGTAAATAACTTTGCACTATCAAAACCTATTAAATTTCCAAAATTAGCTATCCACGAACCCATAGTAGTTCCTTCAATATTTATAGCATTCACTTTTTGTGTGTAATTATTTCTACCATTATATAAATCATTATATTTAGAATTCATAGTTTTCAAATTATCTATAAATTTATTACTTTCTTCTAAATAAACGTCTTTGTATGTAAAATTGGCTTTGTTATCTTGAAAATATTTTTTATTTATATAACCATAACCGTTATATGTTCCTTGATCTCGTGGTAATATTTTTGATTCGCAATTTACTTCAACGGATACGTTATTTCTATCAATTCCACTAGGATCTAGAGTTCCTTTATATATAAAACATTTGCTTATATCTCGCATTATAAAAGCATGACAATTAGTTTCATCGCATTTAAGTTCGCAATTAGATGAATCGTATTGATGAAATAATGTAGTATTCTGTGAATTAAAATTATAAAAATTTGTTTTTCTATTTTTGCATATATCTACATATTTTGCTACGTCAAAATTTTCCACTACATTTAAACTTGTCGGATCTTGTATAAATATTTTATCATTAAAATATAATAAATATATACTTAACCCTATTACTAATGTAATAAGCATAATTTTAATAAATTTATTATTACTTAATTTACTTAATTTACTTAATTTACTTAATTTACTTAATTTACTTAATTTACTTGATTTACTTGATTTACTTTTACTGTTACTTTTCATAATATACTTACTATTTTAATATATTTTATTTAATTATATAAAATATAATAAATTTTATCATTTGTGAATTCCTTTTACACAAGATACATTTTATAAAAAATATATACTAATGTTATTCCTAAAATATGCAATAAGTAGAAAGATTCTTTTTTATAAACAATATATACTAATATACATAGTAACACTAAAACAAATATAAAATCTATTAAATTTGCTAAAAAATTAATAGAATATTTATTTGCTAAATTATTAGTTGCAGAATTATTAGTTGCAGAATTATTACTCGCTAAATTATTATTAGAACAGTTACAATCTTTACTTGAACAGTTAGAACACTGTATTTTACTACAATTTCCATTAATACATCCTAAATAATCTTTAGAATCAACAATAGTATCATAAGAATTTTTATTAACTTGGTCTTTTTCAATTTGTTTTGTCAATATTTTTTTACTATTTATTAAATTATTGTTTTGATAAATATCTTCATTTAATTCTTCACTATAAAATAAAACTGTATTTACCATAATATTAATATTAATATTAATTAATATTATAATATATTTTATTATCTACAAAATATTCAAAATTTCTAATTTTTCTTTTTCTTTTTCTTTTCTATTTTTTCTTTTTTACTTAAGTTTGTTTTTTGCTATAAATAAAAATAGCACTTATAACAATCAATATTAAAATACTATTTTCAACTATTTTAAATTGTGTTAAAAAAGTGGTATCATCTAATCGTCCGTTATTTGCCCCGCCTGATCCCAATAAACTATTTAATTCAATATTTCTTGTATTAATTCTTCCATTAAAAGATTTAATAGTGTCATCGTCAAAACTATTTAAATAGCTTAGATTTGATAAATCATTACTAATATTACTTAAACTAGTATATAAATTATCATATTTTCCTTTTAAATTTAAAATCTGTGTATCCAACTCTCTTTCATAATTAGGAGTAGGATTACATATAAAATTTTTAAAAGTAGTTGTTAAAGGACCATTATTTATGAAAGCTGGGTCTAAATAAATTAACCTTTCATAAGATTTTAAATCATCTAATCTTCCTTTATTTTTATAGACATCTGGGTTTGTTAAAGCATTCAACATTGCTATATTTTTCTCATTTAGAATTGGCTTTCCATAATAAGCAAAATATTTTTTAGGAGCATATACTTTATCATCTACTGAATATTTAAAACATTTTTTATTTTCATCTGTTTTTCCTTGATTATATAATAAATTATCACAAATATCAATAGTTCCTTGTTGCTTTAAATAATTACCATCTTTGAAAAATAACTCTTTGAAAAAATTCAAAGAATCTTCTAATGTTCCGTTTTTACTTTCTATTTTTGGAGTATAACAATTTGTATATGTAGTATTTATAATATCATTAACTAAAAAAAAATCGTTATCGTTTTTTAAAGCTATTGCTTCACATTCTTTAACGCTTCCAACAGATCGTTTAAAATATTTTTCATTTAATGATACATCGGTACTGACTACTGGTAGTTCATAACAATTAACAAAACTATATATATCGTTGTTCATTATTAACTAATATAATAATATATAATTTTTTTAACTTTTTACTTTTTACTTTTTACTTTTTACTTTTTACTTTTTACTTTTTACTTTTAATATAACTTACAAATTCTATAAAAATCGGCATTAATAGATGTTCTACTGTTGCGCTCAATTTTTACAACATCTTGAGGTCTAAGTCCTAAAACAATTGATACAGGGCTGAAATAAGATATATCGGGAATTTGTGATTTGTCTAAAATATTATATTTCTTCATAAACAGTTCTTTCTCATTGGCCGTTAAAATTGTATGTTTAGGCACTAAAGTATGTTTTAATATATTAAATTGAAGCCGCTTAATACTTACGAGAGAAATATAAATATTTTCTGAAACCCAAATATCCTTGATATTTTCTAACATCGTATCATTTGGCTCATCTTTAATAATAACCATTAAATCATCTTTTTTCTCCAAAATTTGCTCTATATGAAATAAATCTTCTACAATATCATATATATTTTGGGGCTTTATTAATTTCGTAACATAATATTTTACATAAATTTTTTTCTTTGTGCTCTCATTTTCCAATAACATATCCAACTGATTATTTTCCATTAAAATGCCGATTTCTGTTATACCGAAATTTGCGTGATTTTCAATATTGAAGCCTCGTTCTTGTAAAATCTCTAATAAATTTTTCCGAGAATTATATATACTGATAATAAAACTATTGCTGTTTGTCATTATTAAGTTATAGTAAGTATATTAAGTTATAGTAAGATTATATCTTTATTAATTTTTATATCAATTATATTTACTAATTATAATTTTATAAATAATATTTATATCAATTATTATTTATATTTATGAATAATTTTATTTAGTAATAATATATACAAAATGTTAAAATCATTAAAAACTACAAACAAAACAAGAAGAAACAAAACAAGAAGAAACAAAACAAGAAGAAACAAAACAAGAAGAAACAAAACAAGAAGAAACAAAACAAGAAGAAACAAACTAAGAAGAAACAAACTAAAAAGAAACAAACTAAAAAGAAACAAATTAAAAATAGTAGGTGGAAAGTTAGAAGAACTATATAGGTTAGATATTACAAAAAAAACAATTATATTAATGGGTGAATTACATACTAGCAAAACAGATAAAATAGAATATCTAAACATTATTAAAAAACAAAAACAAATAATTGATAATGTTTTAAAACAATTTAGTAAAAATACAACATACTTTTATACAGAAGCACCATTAGAGTTCAAAAAAATAGTTTTAGAAACAGATAATTATTCTTCTTCTGTTATAGTTCAATATGTAAATGATTATATTCCTATAAAATATTCGAACGTCAGTTTGTGCGATAGGGAGACAAGCAGATGTGATAATGAATATTCTGATGATATATTATCCATTTTTGATATAAATCCAGAAATAAAATGTATTATTGTACAAATAGGTTTACTACATGTTCCAGAAGTGAAAAGGTTAATTAATAAAAAACAAAGTACTATAAATATTATAATTATAAATACATTATCAATAGAACAATTAATACCAATTGTTCCACAATTAACTAGTAATATGTCAATGCGTGAATTATTAATTAATGAGCCATCATATGAATTACCAGGAGAAACTTTTAAAGCTAATATTTTATATAACGAAGATGGAGAGATATATGAAGATATAGATGATGAAGTTAGAGAACCTATAACAATAGGAGATGAAGTTAAAGCAGATGAATTACCAAGAGAAACTTTTAAAGTTAATATTTTATATAACAAAGATGGATATAAAATATATGAATGTCCTATTTGTAAAGGAACATCTGGAATATTAGCACCACTAAATCCAGAGGATACAGGTTTATTTACTCATAATATTAATTGTCCCAATAAAGATAAAATTCCTATAGAGCCCCCCAGTCGGCCACCAGACGCCCCCCCAGTCGGCCACCAGACGCCCCAACCTTCTAAATAATGATAATAAAGTTCTAGGGAGAAAGTTATTTAAATACATAACCAGCAAGTTTAGAGGAAAAACTCGTAGAAAATCTAAAAAACCAAGAAAATCTAAAAAACCAAGAAAACCAAGAAAACCAAGAAAATCCAAAAAATCTTTAAGACGAAGAAGAACAAAACGCAGATAAATTTCTAAAAATATTATTTATTATATTTTATTATTAAATAATATTTATTTATTGTCCCTCTATTTTAATCGTTTTTCTTTTTACTGAATCTAATTCTTTATCTTTTTCTATTTCTGTATCTACTTCTAATAATGATTTTTCTTTAGTTAAGTCTTCTTTAGGAGAAACAAAGGATGTAAAGGCTTCTTTAATATCTTTTGATAAATCTTTTGCTGCATTGCTTATAACTTCTGTAATAGAATTGTCTTTTTCTTTAGATTCTTTTGCCAAGTCTTCATTTAAATTTTCATTTATCTTGACAGTTTTTTCGCTTTTAGTCAAATCTTCTATTCCTAATTCATCTGCTTTAACTTCATCTCCTATTGTTATAGGTTCTCTAACTTCATCATCTTCATCATCTATATCTTTATATTTCTCAAATTCTTCTTCTGCCCGTTTAATTGAATCTTTGGTTACTTGGCTTAGTCCTTCTTCGTCATCATTAGAATCATCTTTAGCTAAATCTTTTGCCAAATCTTTTGCCAAATCTTCAGTAGATTCTTTAACTTCTGTTTCTAATATAGGTTTTTCATATTTTTTAACAAATTCCGCTTCTTCTTTTTCGGTTAATTGTGTTAATTTCAAATTATCAATTGTTTTCGCATAATTCATAGACGTCAATTGGTCTATATTATCTTCGGTAATAATCCGCATTTGTATATTCATTGCTTGTAATTCGTGTATTAATAATTTAAAACAATACGGGACACGAACAATACTGAAAGACTTTCCATATTTGGAAATGACGTCTAAATTCAGCGAATTCTCAATATTATTTGAAAATTTCAGAGGGCCATCCGCAAATGGACTAATAAAAATGTTTTTGGATTCATTATAAATGGCAATGGTTCCACTATTATTACAAATTGCCATATAATAATCATCTCCCCTATCTAACATAGATTCTTTCAAAAAGGCGGTTGCTCCGTGAGCTATAATACCGTCTCGTTCCATTTCGCCAATCCGTAATCCACCATCGTTCGCTCGTCCTTGAACGGTTTGTCGGGTTAAAGCGGTTCTGGGGCCTTGTGCGCGATAATTTATTTTATCTTTAACCATATGTTTGAGACGCATATAATAACACGGTCCCGTAAAAAACTCCATTTCTAATTGCTGTCCTGATTCACCGCTATACATCAATTCGTTCCCAGTTGAACTATAACCAATATTTCGCAATAATGAACCAAATAATTCGTGCTTAGGACCTTTATTTGTAAAAGCGGTACAATCGCCGAAACCGCCATAATGAGCACACGCTTTCCCCATTAATGTTTCTACTAATTGCCCTATTGTCATACGACTAGGTAATGCGTGTGGATTAATAATTATGTCGGGTCTTATTCCGTCCGCTGTAAAGGGCATATTTTCTTCGGGAATTATTAATCCAACTGTGCCTTTTTGTCCGCATCTACTACAAAATTTATCACCTTGTGCTGGGATTCTCTCTTCCCTAATACGAATTTTGGCAATTCTAAATCCTTCGTCGCCATCAGTAATGAATGCTTTATCTACATAACCCAATTGCCCTTTTTTGGGTGTTATTGAAGCGTCTGCAAATGTTGTTCCATTATTTGTCACTTTACCTATTACTACTTTTCTATCATCCATTGGAGTATTCTCTCTAATTAGGCCGTGCTCGTCTAAGAACGAATAATCATAGCCTGGTTTTTTCCCAATTACAGTTTCGGATTCAATATTTATAAATTTCGTATCAATATTTGTCCCAGCAACTTTTGTGCTTTCTTCGTGCGATTCATACATATTAAAATAAGTGGTATTAAACATGCCACGCCTAATAGAGCCTTCATTAAATAATATAGAATCTTCTACATTATATCCGCCATAAGAACCAATAGCCACAATAGCGTTTATACCATAAGTATGTTCTTCGTTATAAATATATTTCAAATAGCGACTTTTCACTAGCGGTATTTGACCGTTATTTAAAACAACCCCCATTTTATCAATACGATTTTGATAATTTGAATTGTATAAACTAACTCCTTGCTTACTTTGTCCGCACGAGAAAAGGTCACGTGGCAGTTGATTATTTTCTGGGAAAACGATTTGATTTCCCATAATACCCAATAATAATGACGGATGTATCTCGCAATGACTCGTAAATTTGTTGATTTGTTCGCTATATGTGGCGATCAGTGTTGTTTCAGTTTCCGCAGTATCTAAATAATCTATTATTCCGCCTTTTTCCATCAATTGATCTATCGCATTTTCTACATTAATAGTATCGGATTTATCATATAAATCGTGAAAATTGAAAAATACATTATTTGACTTAATAAAATCGTTCAGCTTAACGGTGACCTCTTTTTTCTCGCTATCCAAAATTTTGAATTTATTAAAACCAATCAATAATTCATTATAATCAAAATCTTGAGATATGATTTTATCATAAATAAATGGGTCTTCATAACAGAGTTTGCTATTTTTTAAATAGAGCACAGGTCTTGTTAATCTACCCGAATCGGTATAAATATAAATTATATCTTCCTTAATAGACCAATTAATACTTGTATATATCGGTATTAAGCCGATGCGTCGGTATTTTTTCAATAAATCTATAACATCAACAGGCCGTGTTACAATGCCTACCCATGCACCATTTACGAACACTTTTGTTGAATGAGCTATGTAGTCAATCGTGCATTCGCTTAATAGCTCCATAAAAAATACTGTTCGCAATAATTCAATAATCGGCTTACTGGAATATCCGCTTGTTATTAGACATCCAAGTGCCATATGTTTATGTAACCCAACATTTCCACCATCAGGAGTATCCACAGGGTCAATAATACCCCATTGAGAAGAATGTAATAAACGGGGGCCAATAATTTTCGCACTAGAATCAAGCGGTAAATTCATTTTGCGTAAATGAGATAAGAAGGAATTATAGGATAAACGATTTAAATCTTGCACGACTTCTGGGCGTTTTGTATGCTCTTCTGAGCCCCAATTACCTTTAAAAGCTTTCCTGAATCCGCTTTCCAAAACTCGCTCTTTGAAATATTCTAAATAGTTATTTTCAATTAAACCAGTAAAATCGTTTTGATAAATACCTTTTTTGTAGTAATATTCTTTGTCTATTTTTTGGAAAACGTGCTTTTGTTGTAAAGTATAATATTCTTTGAATAAATCGTATATGAGCGTTCCTGCTAATTCGGCTCTTTTAAATTTGAAACTGTCACGGTCGGTTTGTTTTTTATCATTTTTATAAACTTGTAACAATTCTTTAACAATATGGCCTATAAAGAAGGCTTTTTCTTGGAAATTCTTTTCTCCTAAATGTGGCAATAAATAATCCATTAATATTTCTAATATGTGGGCGACTGTTTTGCCTTTTGTTAATGTCGCCAAATATTTGAGTGCTACTTCTTGATTAAATATATTTCCAGCGTCATGAATAGACGGAATAAAGAGCGACATATAATTTTCGTATTTTTTTAGATCTAATAAACATGTTTTAACGATTTCTTTATCGCTTAAAACACCCAATGCTCTCATTAAAATAAACAAAGGCACGGGTTTGCGAACATTTGGAACATTTACTAGTATTTGATTATTGCTATATTTAGAATCAGGGCGTAATATGCGGATACTAAGAGTGCGTATAGGTTTGGACGCATCTTCGGAAACAGACCTGATTTCGGCCGAATGACTATACAATTCATTGAAATCTGATTTTACATAAAGCATATTATCGGCGAATTTTTCTTGGGTTACTAGCACTTTTTCTTTGCCATCAATAATGAAATAACCACCACGATCATTTCTACACTCTCCCATATTAAATTTAACAATTGTATCTAACGTATTTAAAATGCATAAATCGGAATTCAACATAATTGGGAATTTTCCTAAATAAATTTTTTCTAATAATGAGTTAGTTTCTTGTAGTTCGCCTTTTTCATTTATAATTTTGTAAATTACTTCTACATCAACATGAATAGTTATAGCATATGTCATGTTTCTTAGACGTGCTTCATTAGGAAACATATAATGTTCCCGATGATCGTCATAAATAATTGGTTTTCCAAAATATAAACGCTTTCCTGTGGAGCCTCCGATATATAATTCGGCTTTAAAATTATATTCTTTGGTGGTTTCGTCTTGTTCTTTCATTATCAAAATTGGGTTTTTTTCTTTGAAAATATTGTGAATTTTGTTATTAAAGAAATCATTGTATGATTCTAAATGATGTTTCACTAAAATATTTGGATCATGACTGAAATATTTATCAATAATAGTCCATGCTAATTCTTCGTGATTTATAGATTTTTCTAAATTATCTTTAATATTAACAGTATTAACACTATTAACAGTAGCCATTATAATATAATAATAGTATTATTAAATAATAATATAATAATAGTATTATTAAATAATAATATTTTATATGTTAATAAATAATACATATAAAATATTTTGAATATAAAATTATTTACACTATTAAAACAGTTCCTGAATATGTAACAATAATTAGACCTAATATTACAAATAATAATAATAAGGGTAACAATACTAAAAACCACGAAATTTCTTTATATCCAGCTTTACATAACGAATTTAATATAAAAGTCCAAAATAATATGTAAATAGCTTTAAATACAAACATCATAAATGTATTTGGTAATTCACATTCAAAATAACCAATACAATATTTGGTTGTATTGCCAAAGTTTTGAATCGCTATTACGATGAAAATTATTACTGATAAAAATAAGTAAATAAATGCGGGCGTACATAAATTTTTGAAATCTGTTGTATATTTATTCAAATATGCCATATTATAATTTATAAATATAAAAAATATTATATAAAATATTATAAAATATTTATTTTAATTTTTTCCTAAATGTAAGGTTGATCTGTGACATTTGATGAAGCTTGTTGAGTATTACCCATGAAACTGTTTATACCACCATAAAATGTATCTTGTAAATGATTTCTAACATCTAATCCAGCTTGAAATATTGTTCCACCTTTCATAGAACAACCTATTTGACCTCTATTTTTAAATTTTTTTTGTAAATTTTTAATAGTTTTTATATTTATTTTTCTGAAGTTCATTGCCTTTATTTTTTTCATTCTACCATGTCTTGTATTTCTTATACTTCTTCTATTTTTTCTATTTCTTCTAGTATCTTTACTATATTTATTCATTTTATATATTTAGACAATAAAAAAAATGATGGAAAAATAATTATGTAAAAATAATTATGGAAAAATAATTAGTTATAATTATTCTATAATTAGTTATAATTATTCAATATCAACATGTGTAATCATATGTCTTCTACAACAACTTTTTTTTAATTGAAGAAGATCAAGCACTTCTCCTTCTGGTGTTTTATCCATAAAATCTTTTGTTAAATACAATACTTTATTAACTTCCATAGATTTATCTATTTTACGTTTTTGAACTTCTCTTTGGTAATAACGATATTTATTTCCTAAAACTTTTCCACAAGTAAAACATTTTACGGGGATAAGCATAATTAATATATAAAATATATATTTATTTTTATATATTATCAATTTTAATAATTATATTTCTTATTTTTGGTTCCTTATTTTTCGTCTTCTTCTAAAATACTATCATTATTTTTCGTCTTCTTCTAAAATACTATCATTATTTTTTTTTCCTTTCATAGTTTCTTTAATTTTTTTATCTTTTTCTTTCATATTTTCATTTCCTTCAAATACAGCAAAACGATTTAATCTTAAACCATCATTACTATTCATATTAATATTAAAGTAGCTTAATAACATCATACTTACAATAACCGCAATTAATATATAAATAATTGTTGGAAGTAACTTTCCTAATTTATTCATCATTTTATACTATGTAAAAATATTATATTTTTTAGTATATAATAAATAATTACTAAATTAGACAATTTTTTTAAAGATAATAATAAATAATATTTAACTATATTATTTATATATTTTCTCTTGTTTTTGTTTTCTTATTCTTGATATTTTTTGTTTTCTTTTTGTTTTTTTTGTTTTTTTTTGTTTTCTTCTTCTTGTTATTTTTTGTTTTCTTCTTCTTGTTCTTTTTTGTTTTCTTCTTACACCACTTCCTGTAATTTTATCAGAAGTTTTCATTAAAAGCTTCAATTGTTTTACAATAGTATCTACTATTTCTTGTCGATCATTAAAGTCTAGTACCTCAGTTAAATTAATTGTGTTATGTTTATTAAAATAATTTGGAATTTGTTGTAACAAATTTGTTATTTCTATTGGCACTAGTATTTTTGTTGTTTCTAATATAATTAGCTTAAATGAATGTATTAACAAATTTCTAATTTTACTAATTTCGTGTGCTTCTTTCACTACATTTTTTTTAACAATAATAGTAAAATTAATAGTATTTATTACAAAAATAATTTGGTCTGTTTCATAATCATCTTTAAATAAAGGTCTCCTATATGGTTGAAAAGATGATGGAGTTCTTGAGTTTAATAGTTTAATAATATTAATTATATCTTGGTTAAATTTACTTTTTTTAATCATTGGTGAATGATAAAAAAATTGTATATCTCGTTCTTCCAAACAAGCAGTAATATAAATTTCAATACGTGTATTAGGTTTATTTAACATATTCCAATGTTCTATTATTTTATTAACAGCATCTTCTAATAAAATAGGCCCACAACTAGTAAATAAGGCATCATTTTCATAATAGTTTTTAGTACATTTATATTTATAATCATCATCTTTTTTTTTTGAAATTGTAGATGAAATTTTAGATATACTTTCACAGCTACAATTTTGAGATTTTAAAGCATCTATATTATATATTACTTTATTAGTATTACAATGAACTATGCCACTATAAAATGTTTTTCTTTCACCTATATCATCAGATACAAATAGAATGTTAGGAAAAGTTGTATTATATTTATATCTTGGTGCAGGATACTCAATAAAAACATTTTGTTTTTTAGATTCTTTTTTACAAATTTCGTGTTGTATAGAATTGGAACATAATAATTTATCTCCTAATTCTGTAAATGTAATTATATCAACATTATCTGGTATAGTAAATGGATAATAATTTTTTGTATCATTACTCATACTAAATAATAAACTTCCATGCGCACTTATAGTATATTTTTCAATATTTTCAATATTTTCAATTTCCATTTATATACAAAAATATTTTATGTTTCCAACAATTTGTATCCATCATTTGTTTTAGTTATTCTAAATTCTTGTTTTAAATTGTGTATTTTTTTATGGCAACTTTCACAAATGTTAATTAAATTGGCCTTATGATTCTTATTGAATTCTCCATTAATAATTCCGTCTTTAGCGTTTTTTTGGAATTGTAAATGATGGACTTCTGTGCCTTCATGTAGATTACATAATTCACATTGCCCTCGCAATTTTTTAGAGTTATACCGACTTTTCGTAGCTTCTAATATATTTGTTTTATTATATTTATTGCGAATACTATATGCTCGTTCAATAAAATCGTCAGGTAAAGCCAACGATTTACAAACTTCTAGACCATACATAGATTCACCGTGTCCTTCATTTAGCTTTCTATCATAAATTAATGTATTTTTTTCACGATCAAATAATACGCTCATATGATATGTTTTCAATTTATCAAGATTTTTTATTTCATCATATTCTAATATTTCATGAAAATGTGTCGCAAATAAAAACGTGCTTCCTAAAGTATGTAATCTCTCCAAACTTGCGACGAAAATACTTAATGCGGACGTTGATTCTGTTCCACTACATAACTCATCACCTAATATAATACTATTTTTTGTCGCATTTTTCAAAATAGTTCGCAATTCGCACATTTCTACAGCAAAAGTAGAGAGACCCTTGAAAATATTATCATTTCCTAAAATACGTGTAAATAAATATTCATATGGATAATACATAAATTGTTCGCATGGCACATACATACCTGATTGTGCCATTATAATTGCTATACCAATTGATTTAATAAAACTGGTTTTGCCAACAGCGTTAGTTCCGTATAATAACATTCCATTAGTATCAGAACCAATTGCTAAATCATTTGTTACATATAATTCATTATCATTTAAACGCTCAATTAAACAATGTCTAATTTTTTTGAACTTAACATATGATTTATCAACAGTAGAATCAATTACAGGCTTACAATAATTATATTTACAAGCATTATGTGCTTTTACATAACATACATCTATTAATGCTATAAATTGAGAGATTTTACCTAAACTACTTGCTGAATTTACATTTGTTGAATTTATACCTGCTGAATTTATATTTATACTGAATTCGCTCATTATAGTTTTATAATTTTCCAATATTCCATCTATTAAAATATCTTTAGAGTTTTGTATTGTATGAGAGATTTCAGCAATTTTCTGAGAAAATATAATAGAATTGGTAGTATTAGCACCATGATTTTTGAATTCAATTGCTGTTAAGTCTAGCTCTATAGTTTCATTATTTTTACTATATTTTGAAATATAACCAATACTATATTTTGCTCCCGATTTTTTAATAATTGTTTGTAATAATTCTTTTAATATGGTAGCCCGACGTTTTGTAACTATTAGTAAGGCGTCATTTTTGGAAGTTTCATGGATTTTTACATAAGTTGATTCATTAAATGATTCGCATATTTTAGGATTATTTATTAAATCATTATCTAAAAATTCATTAGTTAATTCATTATCAAATTCATCATCAAGAATACTCTTATTTATACTCTTCTTACTCTTACTATTTGTCTTTGTCTTAGTCTTAGTCTTTGGTTTTTCATAATCTGCTAATAAATTTGAGAGAAAATGAGCTATTGCTTCAAATTGTTGTCTGGAATCAACACTATTTTTGAATAATTTATTTAAATTATCGCTATAATTTTTATTAATAAAATCAAGTTCTTCTAAGCAATAATTATTTATTTTATCAAGTAATATAGTATTAAGTTTATTTAAATCAAATGTTTTTTCAATAAAATCATTAATACACTTACAAAAATCACAAATATTACAATTTATAATATCACTAATATAAGTAAATAATTCACTATTTTCTTTTAAATTCATTATTTTTTCAAATAATTTTGAAACATTTGAACAATTGCTATATAATATAGCAAAATCTTTCGGGTCTATTTTGCCAAAAACTAGTTTTCGCTCTATTTTTTCAATATCTCTCACATTTAATAAATATTCTCTAATAATTTTATAAAAGTCTGTCTTTAGTAAATGTTCTGTAACATTATAACTATTATTTAAAATAGTTATATCGCAAATGGGATGTAATAAATCATAATTGAATTTACGTTTTCCAGCATTCGTTATACAATTATTTAAAAAATTGGCTACACAACCTAATTTACCATTATAACGCTGGTCGCTTATCATATTCAATTGTTTGAGAGAATGATTGGCTAACACCAAATTACTGTTTATATTTTCAAAACAAGGATAACCTATATTTTTAATTAATGAGGGATTATGTTTATCAACGAAATCAAGTAGAAAACACAAGCTTTGAATAGCGATTCCATAATTTTGAAATTCGCATTTCTCTCTAAAAGAGCCTTTTCCGTAAATTCTATCAATTAACGTTTCTTGATATATTTGTTTTTCACAATTGTGTGCTATTTTTTCTAAACTTTGTATTGTTTCAGACTTATTATTTTCTATAATTTCGTTCAAATAAATTTTGTGAATTTTAGAGGCATGAATATTTGCGAAACTAATAACATCATCTATATATTTTTTGAGAGTCTCTATATTTCTCTCTATACTATTTGATTTATTAGTAATAATAATTACTTCCGAAGGATTATAGATTGAAATATATTTTTCTAATTGATCATAAGTAGTAGGACTATTTATATATAGATTAGTATATTCATAAGATACAATTTTTCCTGTTAAAATATCAATAATATTTAACCCAATTGTGATATTTTCTGTTTTAATTATTTTATTGGCTTTGCTATAATGTATCCAAACGCATAAAGTATTATTACTTAGTTTATTAATATTATAATTTTCATTATGATTATCATTATTATCAGAATCAGTCAAACTACAATAATCATTATTATCAAAATAGGTTCCTGGAGAATATATACATCCCAAACTACGTGTTGTATTTTTACTTTGTATATCTTGTATATATACAACAACACTATATCCATTATTAAGCATTTTTTTAACATATTTGTCTAATTGTGCTAATCCAAAACCAGCCATTACAATATTATTATCGCACGTATTTTTATTAGCAATAATCATATCATTTATTTGTGCGAAATCAAGAATCTTACTTCCTTCATAAATCCCTTCTGCTTTTTTTATTGCGTAACACTCAAAAAAACTACCAACTTGCATTAAAACCAAAGTTTTTTCACCATAAATAGACTTATATTTTTTAGTATAATCTAAATATTCTTTAACTAGAGCCATTATATATTTTGTAACCTATTATGATTACAAAATATATTTTTAAATTATATTTTTAAATTATATTTTTTAAATATTTATTAAGGGTAAGTTCTAGTTCTAGTTCTTCTTTTTCTAGATTCTCTTATTTTTCTTTTTAATTCCCTGGTTTTTCTTAATGCCCTTCTTCTTGATTCCCTTCTTCTTTCATCTTCCGTACTTCTTCTATTTGATGTATTTTTTTTATAGGTTCTCTTATTACGAGAATAAGGTAGAGGAGCTAATTCAACTGCAAGTTTTGATTTTCTTTTAAACAAATCTGCTATTTTTTCTCTAAAGTTTTTATGTGTAGCCATTTTATATATTATATATATTATATAGATATTTAAAGTATATATAATATTTTAATATATATAAAAAATATTTAAAGACAAGGATTATTTCCCTTTTCTAGGGGCTACATAGCCACCTCCTCTAACTCGTGTTAATACATTATTTATTAAATTTTTATCTTCATTTTTACCATTTAATTGTATAAAATCTTTACCGTTTTTTACACGCATAGAAGAGTAGCCGATGGTAGATAATCGTAATCTTTGTATTCTTAAATCACTACTTATATTATTCAGTGGTTTTCCATAAATATTAGATGATTCTTTTCCTAAAACGGAGCTATAATCAACATTCTTATTTACATTTTGAGGACTATGCGAAGAAAAATTATAAGCTCTTCTTCCTAAAATGAATGTGCTTGTTCTATCTGAGACATTGCTGCCATTAGATGGCATTTTTTTTGATGTATTAATTGACATTTTTTTTGATGTATTAATTGACATTATATATATTTTATAAAATAATTACAACTATTATTTTATTTTATAAAATAATTATTTAAAACATTTTCATTTTCATTCTTGAAGCAGGTTTTATTGGTTGAACTGTAGGAACGTTATATTTTTCTTGTAATTGTTGTAATAAATATTTAGTAAAAAAATCTTCTAAAGGTGGCTCTAAAGTTGTTAAAACTGGCTCTAAAGTTGTTAAAACTGGCTCTAAAGTTGTTAAAACTGGCTCTACAACTTCATTTAAAACAGGTTCTACAACTTCATTTAAAACTGGCTCTACAACTTCATTTACAACTGGCTCTACAACTGTTAAAACTTCTTCTACTATTTGCTCTACTGTTGTCAAACCAATTGGCTCTACTACTTCATCTACAACTTGCTCTAAAACTTCTTCTACTATAGATTCTAATTCCACTATAGGTTCTTCTAAAACTTGATCTAAAACTTCTTCTAAAACTTCATCTAAAGTTGTTAAATCATCATCTAAAGTTGTTAAATCTTCATCTAAAATTGTTACAACTAAATCTTGTGAATCATCCATATTTATAATATAAATATAAATATTATAAATATTGTAAAAAAATTCTTAAATATCCTATTTTCCTAAATATTCTATTTTCTTAAATATCCTATTTTCTTAAATATCCTATTTTCTTAAATATCCTATTTTCTTAAATATCCTATTTTCTCACTCTATTAATAGCGTGTTGTTCTTGATGATTATTAGCACCACCATATCCTGTATCATTAAAATTTCTATTTAATGCTTGTAATTTTTTGAATCTAATATAATCAGAACCAGCATGAACGAATTTGGGATTTCCAGAATACATAGCTTTACCATTTTGCCCTGAGTTTCCATCTCCTCTAATCTGTAACCGAGACAAATTATTTCCACCAACTTGATTAGATAGTGCTCCATATTTTTTATTTGTTGGTTCAATATTATTCGTAATAACATCTCCCGCGTTGTAAGCTGTTCTAAAAGGCCCCAAAACATTTTTTGAATAAAGAAGAGGCGATGTTCCTAAACCAGTATTATTCATATTTCCAAATGCTCTTGCTAAATATTTTCGGCTTGTTGCTCTGTCATTACCGCCATCCATAGATCCAAATAAACTAGGTTGTTTCCCTTGATTGCCACCACCTAAATCAGTTTGAGCGAAAGGCATATTATAATACATTATTATAATAAAAAATTTAAAAAAATAATTTATTAAAATAATTAAAAAAAATTTATTTCTTAAAATTTATAATCTCTAAATCTCTAAATATTTAAAACTCATTTTTATTCACATACAATTCTCGGCGCAATATTCATCGTTAATAATTCTTGAAACATAAGTTTACAAGCATATGGAATTTCAACATATTTAAAATCGTTTCTATTAGAACAAGTATTACAATAATGAATATGCTCTTTATTGTTAAATGAAGCAATCATGCCGCATTTATTACAGATAAAAGCACTATATGCGTCTGAAGCATCATAAATTCTACCTTTAGTAAATCTGGATGCGCCGTGCGAAACCATACAATCTCGCTCCATTTCTCCAAATCTTAGACCACCATCCCGTGCCCTGCCTTCCGCAGGTTGCCTAGTTAAATTTACCATCGGCCCGATAGACCTGCTATGTTGTTTATCATTTACCATGTGTTTAAGACGCTGATAAAATGCGGGGCCAATAAATATATTCATACTTAATTGCTCTCCAGTTAAAGCATTATACATTAATTCATTGCCTTTTGATTCGTATCCTAAATCATTTAATTTATTAATAATGCTAGAAATTTCAAAATCACCAAAACTTGTTCCGTCACCATATAAACCTAGTTGAAGTAAGACTTTCCCTAAAAGCGTCTCCTTCAATTGAGCGATTGTCATACGACTAGGAATCGCATGTGGGTTAATAATAATATCAGGCTTTAATCCGTCAGCTGTAAATGGTATATCTTCTTCTGGAATAATATTACCGATGGTGCCTTTTTGTCCATGACGACTTGAAAACTTATCACCAATCACAGGCTTCCTATAAGTGCGAATGCGAACTTTACAAAAGTTATAACCATCACCATTTGTTTCAATGTAATTTTTGTCAATATAACTTTCTTCGTGCGTCCTATATGACACACTTTCATCGCAATATTTGATATTTTTTGTGAAATCATTCCTATTTTCTTTAATAGGAACTACTTTTCCAATAATAATATCTCTATCATTAATCAAACTATTTTCTTTGACGATACCTTGCGCATTCAATTTATCATAATTCGCAAATTTAACATTTTTCGTCTTAGCTTTATCGGGCTTACATCTAATTTCTTCTGTTCCAAATAGTTTTTTATCTTCATCTTTTTCTGTATGGAAAATCGTTGCTAAAAATAGCCCTCTGTCAATTGAGCCTTTATTAAATAGTAGCGAATCTTCCTGATTATAGCCTGTGTGACTCGCAATCGCAACTATAATCTGTTGCCCTGATGGAATATTATTTAATTTAATAATATTCATAACTCGTGTTTCAACTAATGGACGCATAGGATAAGATAATACATAGGCCGTTTTATCCATACGATTATCAAAATTAGTTACATACATACCGATTGCTTGCTTGCCCATCGCGCTATTGTGTGTCATAATACCTCCTTCAATAAAGAAGCTATGATTTTCCGATTCAGTTGTAATATCAGAAATAAGATTCATAGTAATCATAGTTTTAGATTTTAATGGAACAAATATTGCGTCATTAATAATCTTACATTTTTTTACAAAATTATCAATAGTATCATCGTTTAAGTTAGGACAGCAAATTTTTCTATTTGCCTTATAGCTTCTAATAATAGAAGAAACACGGGCAACACTAATATTTAATTTTTTAGCTATTACACTATTGCTCTCATTTGTATCGTATAAATCACGTGCCAGATTTACTAATTTAGTATAATCTTCAATTATTGACTTTTTATATTTTAAATATTCAATAATAATACCGCTTTTTGTAATTTTATATGTGTCATATTTGTAACCAATAGTATCATAATATTTAATCAAATTTTCTTGACTGTTCTTGAATTGAACCCCTATAATGTAACGGTCTTCTTCTTTAGTATTTAATTTGCTAGTTACTTTATTTATGATTCCAAAATAATCAAATAACTGTGAAATTGAATTCATCATTTTTTCTAAACTATTTTTATGTTCTGTGTTTTTAGACATGCTAAGTGGTGAAAAATTATAACCTTTCTTTTCTAATTTATTATATCTAATTTGACAACCTTGTATTCCTGATAAAAATTCACGTTTAGTTAAATCAGAACCTTCTTTTATCCATATAGGAACATCATTACTTGCTTGAGTAGTTTTTTTACCACTTACCATTCCTAAAACTTTAAATAAACATCCAATTACACCTTGATGGCATACATTCCAAGTTTTGCTTCCTTTTTCAAATCCTTCCTCAAAATTACATTTAGATTTACATTTTACTTTGTCAAAACCTAAATCTACAATATCAAGTTCAAATAAATCAGCACCACATTCACTCGCAAAATCAGCTTGTAATACAAATGTATTGTCTCTTATATGATAAGTCAAAGTTCCATCTGCCAACGTAAATCCAAACATCCGTGATAAGATTGGTATTTTTTCATTATTGTTATACAATGGAATCATACATAAAGTTTCTAACTTTTTAATATATTTATTAATAAGAGATTCTTTAACATTATTGGCAATTAAAATTTCTTTAAACATTTTACTATCAAAAATTAGTTCATTATTATTTATGATATTTGAAAGTTCTTTTATCACAGGTTTAATACCAATTAAATCTTGATCTATTAAAAGGTCTTTGACTTCTTTCCAACCATCAAATGTCATAAATTTATGATCGTATGTAGCATTAAACGATTTTCCAGAATATGTAGTTACATTATACATCTGTTTTTCTGTATTTTTAACATATTGATTAATAATTTTCGTATAACTAGTTTTCATATTTATTGGATCAAATGTTTGAACGTAATCACCTACTTTAATGTCTTTAATTAATTTATAGCTTTGATCTTTCATTAAAACTGGTGTATTAACATCTAAACACTGATAAGTATTGCGTGGCGATTGATTAGAATCAGGAAACGGAATACACGACGCCAAAATTCCGAAAATAGTGCTCGGATGAATTTCGCAATGACTATAATGATAAATATGGTCGCTAGTGCTATATAAATCGCATGGTTTCATAGCAATTAACGAATTATTTTGTTCATACGAATCAACGTATTCAATGATTGATTCATCCAATTTAATACTTACCAATAAATCATCCCAATTCAGTTCATCTGCTCTTACTTTATTAACAATAGCATTATCGTAAAGCATACAATTGTTTTTAACTTTTAATAATGGTCGTGTAAGACGTCCAGCATCATTACAAACCCTGATTTCTTTCAATTTACTATTAAATACTATAGATGTGTAAATATTAATGATTCCTTTATACTTTTTATCTTTTAAATTAGCATAAATTTTCGCAGGGTCTTTCGTAATACCGATCCATGCTCCGTTAATAAATACTTTCACATATTCATCCAATTCTTTAGTTGAACCATTATAAGTATCAATGGAATCAATTATAGGTAAAATATAGTCATATAATCCTGAACTATTAGAATTAATGGTTATATGCGACAAATAAGCTAAATTTTTAACAATACCGATAGATTGCCCTTCCGGAGTTTCAGCAGGACATAGAAATCCCCATGTTGAATTATGTAGCCGTCGTGGCGGAACTAATTTACCACTTTTATCAATCGGTGTATTCACACGACGAAGATGACTCAAACTAGAAATATAGGTGAGACGATTTAGCACTTGAGCGACCCCTACTTTATTGCTGTTAATATGCTTAATGCCAAAGTCGCCTGTTGCTAATGCTCGTTTAATACCGTTTTCAATTGTAGTAGATTTGACAATTTTGTAAATATTCGTTTTCGTGATAATATTTTCATAATCGTCGCTCGTTTTCCAAGAACCAGTATTAATTTCACGGATAATTTGTTTTTTCATGTCTTTTACAAGTTTATTGAAATAATTTCTTAGTAAGTTATTTAATAATGGCCCCGTTAAATCAACTCGCTTATTAACATACGAATCTCGGTCACTTTCTCTTAACCATCCAAAAGAGGTTTGAAGTAATATATTAGTCATGTAACCAAGCATATAAATTTTCTGCTTTTCCGTTTTACAATGTGGGAAAATGTCGTTATTTAGAACCTCCATGGCAAAATCGTATTTTTTCTTTGTTCCAGTTTCCTTATCCATATTCATCGGCGTGTAAATTACATTATTAACAATATGTCTAATTGCCGCATCTTGCGTCAAGAAATTATTTGCTTCAATTATGGATGCTTTAAGAGCATAAAGCATCTTTTTCATATTAGTATTATCAATATTAAGCATGACTAATTCGCAAATATCTTTATCGCTAATAATGTTATATGCTCTGAAAATGATAAATAACGGCACAGGAATTTTAATACGGGGAATTTGTAAATAAAGAGCATGACCGAAACCATTATTTTTTGATGCCATGTAAATGTTAATTTGTTTAGGCGAAATACATTTCCAATCGGGAATACATTTCATTTCGGCCATCCAAGACCATTTGTTATTATTTTTTAATATATTGTAACAATAAATTTGATTTTCTGCTGCTCGTTCTTGCCCTATACACGTTTTTTCTGAACCATTAATAATAAAATAACCACCAGGATCCATATAACATTCGCCCGTTTCATGGTGGTCTAAGTGTTTATATTGATTTAATATACACAAATCCGATTTTAGCATAATAGGTAGTTTTCCAATATGAACGTTTTTAATTTTCTTTTGATAAATGAGAACATTTTTATAATTTTCACCGTTGCGAACAATATATTTAATATTTAAATCAATAGTCATTAGCGAAGAATATGAAAAATTACGCAATCTTGCTTCTTGTGGAAACATGATTTTGGTTGAACCATTATTTTCATAAATTTGTGGGCGATAAATAGCGTGATTTTCAAAAGTGATTTCTATTTCCAATCTATATAAATTATGCTCTTTAATATAATCGTGCTCTGAAGTAATAATTAGCGGATTAAACATTTCAATCGTTTTTTGAATTTGATTATTTACAAAATAATTATAGGATTCCAGTTGGTGTTTAACTAATTGTTTTAAGTGCTTATGCTTGAAATATGCTTCAATAAATACCCAAGGGATTTCATTCGTCGGGACATCATTTAAAGGCACGAAAGGAACTTCATTTAAAACTTCATTTAAAACTTCGTTTGTTAAAACATCATTCGTTTTATCATCGCTCATATGAACTTTAGAATATATTTTTGGTTACCAAATTAACTATTAAATTATTATTAAATCAATTTTTATAAATATTAATATTGTTATTTTATATAAAATGGCACGGCGACGAACTTTAGGCAAAAAGCGTAAGTCGCAAAATACACGCGGTAAAAAAAGAGGGCGGACTTACAGAAAAATGAGACGAATTAGGAGGGCGGGGGTGCCTGAAGGACGAGATTCAGTATTTTGTGATGGACGAGATTCAGTATTTTGTGATGGACGCAAGGAAGATCTTTTAATTCTGACTATTTATACTCTTCGTAATAATACAGATTTACTAGAGAGAATACAAGAACACATAAAAAATGGGGCTGATATTAATAAAATAAGTCTGATACATAATAAAACACCATTAGATGCTATCAATGAGACTATTGTAAATAATGAAGAAAATAAGAATCCTAAAAAAAAAGAAATTGAAAAGTTTATTAAAAAGTATTTTAAAGAAAATGAAAAACAATATCCAGAAGGTTATGAATCCCCAGAAGGTATTTTAATTAATGCTATAATTAAAAATCATAATAATAAAGATTTACTAAAAATAATAACAACATACATAAAAAATTACAGGACTGATATTTTGAAAATAAGTTCGGAATATGGTGAAACACCATTCAATTTTATCCTTTACAATATTGTAAAAAATGAAAAAAATAAGAATCCTAAAAAAAAAGAAATTGCAGAGTATATTGAAAATTATTTTCAAGAAAAAATTAATATATATATGGAAAAATAGTTGTTTAATCGTCATAAAACTATATTGTTAATTTTCTCATTCCGTTTATGATAAGCATGTTGTCTATATTCTCTCAACTTTTCAGGATTTTCCTCTTGAAGCCGTTTTAAATAATTGCTAATTATCACCATTAGTATATTTTTAATCACGTTATTCAAGTATAGCTATCTGTTGTTTTAATTCTTTATTATATCGTTTCATTATTATAATATTATTGTCCTCCATATATAATATTATATACTTATGATATTATATATGAACTATTTATAAGAAACAAATATAATTGAAAAGTTCTTTAGTCAGTTGAAACTTTATATAAAGAAGAAAAGTCCAAATAATTATAAAGATATAGATACAACAATAAAGATTATATTAGCAAATATGATTAAAACATAGTTTCAAACTTTGTAAAGAAAATATATAAGTAATATTTATGTTATTTCTTCGTTTTTTAAATCTATTAACTATACTAATATAATGTCATCAGAAAAAAGAATATTACAAATAAATCCAGAACTTTTCAAATTTAACGGCTCAAAGAAAAGTTTAAAAGGACATAAGGAGAGAAAAAGCAAACCAATACAAGATAAAAACCAATCGGTAAAATCTAATAAAATTAAAAAAGAATTACTTAAAAAAGTGAAAGATTATCAAAAAAATAAAGAAGTAGAGAAAATAAAAGAAGAGAAAACGAGAGATAAGAATGTAACTAGCGATTCAAGTAATTTATATGGCTCCAACGATTTTGAAGATACAAATTTTGAGAGAGAATTCAATAAATCTCTCACTTTTTTACATGATTTATCAAAAAAGAATAAAGACAAGAAGAAACATAAAACTTTGAAAACATCTAATTTAGACGTTCATATAGATATTCCTAAAGACAGTTTAATATATAATAAAGAACCAAATTATGGTTGCTTAAAACACGGATCAAAACCCACATTTAGGGATTTGAATAAAACACAAAAAAACAATATAGATAATACTGGAAAAAAATTAAAAATAACTCTCGAAAATAATACATATTACGACCATGATGAATTTCATAAGAAATATCAAGAGCAAGATTTAAAAGCTGACTTTAAACAGAGTGATACAGCGATTGATTTACCAATTGAAGCAAAGGTTGCGGAAGAAAAATCAGTAATTATTCCTAATCTCTCAAACGAAAATTCTTTAGGCATGAATTTAAAAGAGAATTTAGAAAATAATAATTTTATAGATATTATAAATAGTAAAAAGGAAACTATTGATAATTTAGATAAAGAAAATAGTGAAGTAAATAGTAAAAAGGAAACTATTGATAATTTAGACGAAGCAAATAGCGAAGCAAATAGTGAAGCAAATAGCCTAGCACAAAGTATTCGTAATAGTAATAACGAAGAACATAATATTCCTAAATTACGGCGAACAACAAAAACATATAAATATAAATTAGGAAAAAAACAAGGCCATAAATATATTGGTTTATTAATTAAAAACAGAGAAACTCAAAAAAGAATAAAACAAGAAGTATCACAATTAAAACAACAAGATATTCAAACAATTAAAAATTATTTGCGAGAGAAAAACTTGATAAAATTAGGTTCTCAAGCACCGAATGATGTATTAAGAAAATTATATGAAGATAGTATATTATCAGGAGATATTACTAATATAAATAATAACAATTTAGTTTATAATTATTTACACGATTAATAAAGGGATATATAAGGAGATATATCTCCTTTAACCTCTTTTTAACTGCGTTTTAAGGAAGTTTAAAAAAGAGGTTAAATGATATATAAGGAGATATATCTCCTTTAACCTCTTTTTAACTGCGTTTTAAGGAAGTTAAAAAGGGTTTAAAAGGGATATATCTCCTTAAAACGCAATTAAAACGCAGTTAAAAAGGGTTTAAAAGGGATATATCCCTTTAAAACGCAGTTAAAAAGGGGTCTTAGGGGATATATCCCCTTTTTATTTGTGCATTAATTTAAAAATTATTAGCATCATTAATAATGAAAACCCAATATAATAAGTTTTAACTAATAATTCATCTTCAAAATTAACAGAATTTAATAAATTATCAAATTCAGAATAATTTTGTATTTTATCCAAATTATGTTTTATAATATTTTCATTAATATTATTAAATGACTCTCGATTATTTGGAATAATTGGTCTTGTCTTGTTTTCAAAAAATTCTTCCGGTATATTTCTTAAATCTTCCAATGAAAAATATCTTTCAGGACTTAATCCTTTAAAACTATTGGCTGCTGTATTACTATCAATTACATGGCATTGTAATATGGCTTTCATACAATCTGGTTTAGTCTTACCAGAAAATGATGATACTAAATCTAAAACATTACCACCTATTTTTGAAGCACTGCCTAATGTTGATGGTATTAAACCATTAGCATCAGGCATAGGACGTCCGCCTGTTAAAAAACTACCTCCGTCAGCTACATTATTAATATATTTATGTAAATATTCTTCTCCTGGTATATTTTGTCCATCACTATTTACTGGTTGGCATTTTACATTTGTTTTTAATATATATCTATTACCAATTAATCCAACTCCCTTTTTCGTTTTACAGTCTTCTGCTGTTCCTTCGTCCGCATCTAATGTTAAATAATCAACATAACTAAATATACCATTAAAGACTTTTCCAATATTATTCATAGATAGGTTACCACTTCCTTCCATGTCACTTGATTTTAGCACATCACTACTCGGTCTTACACAATAATTATATGGATGTAGAGAACCCGCAAAACCATCTATAATACATTTATTGGGATCGCTCATATTATAATAATTAAAATAATGTAATATAATAATTTTTTATATAATATTATAATTTTTAATATAATATTATTTATTTATGAATTAGAAAAAGTTGTAATTCTGCCATTAGTTTTATCTGCTCCTGCTCTCGCTATTTGTCCCTGTGCTTCAGCATTTTTAGCATCGCTTTTACCTTTTTCTTTCATAGTATCAGTATTAAACTTACAACCTGCAATATTCGTATTAGGTTCAATAATATGAAAGAAAGATTTTAAATATTCTATAAACAATAATCCAAGAAATAAGAAAATCAAAAATAGTATAAACTTAAATAATGTATGCTTTTTAAAATTTAACAACTTGACCAGATTAGCATTAACCAGATTAGCATTACTTTTCATTAATATAATATATTATATTCATAAAAAATATATTATATTCATAAAAAATATATTATATTCATAAAAAATAAATATTATTAGTATATATTATATTATGAAATTTCTACATTTTAATCAGTTACAGCCAAATATTTCTTGGAAATCGCCAATAAATAATAATGTTACAATTGTTCCTAAAAATATAAAAAATGATTTACCGACTAATAGCAATAAATGTAAAACATGGTCTGAAGACTGTCCTATAAAAGGATATAAATTTAATGCGAATCCTATAAAGCATTACAGAAAACAATATGTAAGTGTTGATTCAAAAGCAAATACATTTAGCAATTTATCTTTAATTGGAAGCATGGATAAACCCGGTAATACTATTGTCACTCAACAATTAAATCAGCAAGATTATTGTAATCAGGCCACAACAAATTTAAATATTATAACTTATTTACGTAAAGACAATGATTGCCTAACTGGAACAAGTGATAAATTTTTCGATGCCACATTAAATAAAGTAGTTTGTAATTCGTTACATCCGTCTGCTTTAGTAATAAAAACCGCAACAACCAATTTATCTAATAATTATTCGTCATCGCACAAACAATATTTATATAATAAAAACAAAACATATACACAAAATTTACCTCTAAATAAAGAGAATACTAATGATAATAAAACTTCGTGTGTAACATTTGCACCATCTAATAAAAAATTCCAAACACAAGGATCCGTAAGCTCCAGTGCCCGAACATTTAGCTTAAAATACGGATGTTTAGATGGTGTTTCTTGTAATAAAGAAGCAACCATAAATGATTGCCCTGCTAATATGTCGCTAAAAGATTGTAATGATTTGAAAAAAATAGTAAAATCGCCTTTATGCTATGGTTGTATAAATGACCCTACAAAAATAAGACGTAAAAGGATTAATATACTAAGGTAGGGGATATATCCCCTATAACCCCTTTTTAACTGCGTTTTAAAGGGATATATCCCCTTTTAAACCCTTTTTAAACTGCGTTCTAAGGATATATATCTATAATGAGAAATTACGGAATATCGCATAGACTGGTAATTTTATAATTATTTTTCCGGTTTGTTCGTCTGTTTCTCTATTGTCATCATTTATAGTATTATAAATTAGATCATGGTTATAATTTTTTGTATTCAAAATATTGTAGCATTTTATACTTTCAATTTTATCAATTGGTTTTTCTTGAACTAATGAACCAGGGGTAAATTGGTTAAATGGCAAATTAGAAATTATACATATTAATAAATTACTTATTATAACATAAGTAAATTGTTTATCCTTTTCTTCAAAAGATAACATTTTGCTGTTACTTAAAGTTTTTAAGTCCGCTATTGTTAATTTTAAGGTTTCATCACCCCCCCCCATCATTCGTCTAGTATTTTTACCAATCTTCCGTCTAGTCTTCCCTCTTTTATTAATTCGCTTTTTACCTAGTGTTTTTCTTTTAGTCATTTATATATTTACTAAAGAAAATAATTGCTTAAAAATTGAAATTAAGCTAATCGGGGCATAAGTTCTAAATATAGTTAAATAATATTTATTTAATTATATTTTTTTATATTAAAAGTTTGTAAAGGTTTTTATACATCTAAAGCTGGATATTGTTCTATTTTTTAGGTAGATGACCAAGTATAGTCTGTAGATAAGAAGTTGGTTCAGGTTTTCCTTTGAATGTTATTCTATAATCGTAATTATCTTTATTATCGTTATCATCTTTATATAAGTCCTCCTTACTTACAAACTTATATTTTTCGTTATTGAATATAACATATTCAATTTTTTCGTAGTTTTTTGGATTGAATTGTAATTTATATGTATTTTTATTATGAAGTATTATTTTATCCGTTTCAAATTGTAAAACGTCGTATTCCGCTTGAGTAATATCTATATGTTTATTTACAAACTCCATCTCATAATCATCAAAATCTTTACCCCATCCACGCATTAACCTTGTCTTTTTACCAGTCTTCCCTCTTTTCTTAATTCGCTTTTTACCTAGTGTTTTTCTTTTAACCATTATATAATTACTAAAGAAAATAAATGGCTAAAAGAAAATAAATGGCTAAAAGAAAAACAATAGGTAAAAAACGAAGTTAAAAAGGGTTTATAAGGGATATATCCCTTACCTTATTATAAACTCTTTATTTATCATAAATTGATGTTTCTTACACCAATTAATAGATTTTTGTATATTAATATTAATTAATATATTTAGTTTATTAAAATATTTTGTTACATTTAAATCTTTTAAAGGGATATATCCCTTTGACCCTTTTTGAACTGCGTTTTCAGATAAATCTAACAAATCTATATTCGAATCTAAATCAAATTCTGTTTGAATATTATTGATATATTTTATATAAGTTATTTTCGGCGATGTATTATTGTATCCAGATTCTAGATCGCTATTACTATCATCACTTATATAATCGGTTTTAGAATTATTTAAAGTATTTGAATTATTTGAATTATTTAAAGTATTTGAAGTATTTGAATTATTTAAAGTATTTAAAGTATTTGAATTATTTGAATTATTTAAAGTATTTAAATTAATTTTATAAATTTGCTTATCACTTTGATTATTATTGTCGTCTTTTTGTATAATAACTTCATTATTATATTTTTTATTGTTACTATCCATAATAATTTCATTAATATTATCCAAAATATTTTTATTAAAAATATTTAAATATTTCAAAAAAGAGCAATAATCATTACTAACTAAATTATATTGAATATTCAAAATTTTAAATTCCCTAATAAAATTTATTGTATTGCTAATATTTTCTAATTGCTGTTGCCCGTATATAGCGTTGATTTCTTGTAATTTTGTAATAAATAGCTTACATAATTTTATATTAAACAAACTATACACATTTTCAATATTATTAATTAATAAATCATAATTATCTATAATATTTGAAATGATTTTCTTGTTATTATTTTTATAATTCCGACAAATAATATATTTTTCCGAATTAGCAGACCTACTCGTATTTGGTTTAAAAATAAATACATTTTCATACAAATTACATAATAAATAGATTGCCTCAATAGTTTTAATTCTAAACACATCAAATATTTTCAAAACAAAATGTCCGCCTTCTTTTTGCATAATTAATGCGAAAAATATTTGCGACAATATTAATTTGAAAGATACATCTTCTTGATTGTTAAAATCGGCCGAGAAATCAAACCCACCGTCTCCTGTAATATAATTCATTGTTCTATTATATTTTTTGTAACAATAAATCAAATTTTCTTTCAAAAATAAATCACCATTTTTTGAAGCACCATATTCTATTTTAATATTTTTGTTAGTATTCAATAATTGGGTCGCTTTTTTCCAAGATGGTATATTAACATTTTCACTTAATAATGTCATACCATAATAAATATCTTCTTTGTTATTTCTCTTATAATTAAAGGCTTCAATAAACCCACCGGGTCCTTCTGCCAAATGAAATGTTTTAATACTATTTTTCTCAGTTAAAAAATTGAATGTATCTATTATTTCTATCATTTTAAAAAAGGATCTAGACAAAGGTTTATGCTTACACAAAGAACATTTATAATTGGGAACAATCGTATGTATATATTCATATGGATTCGTAATCTTTTTTATAATATCCCAATACTCGGAATATTCATGTATAGATTGTTTTAATATATTTAAATAATGATATAAAGAAAAACATATCACAATATCATCGTTTTCTGTTTCAAAAATGGATTGCGTTTTATCGTGTTTATATACAATATTGAAATCTAAATTTAAATTATTCAAATTTGGTAAATTAATATATGTCATTAAATTAATTTACCAACAACTAAACTAGTATAACATAATAGTTTTATATATTTATTTATAAAGAATATATACCTTTAGGAAAGGTATAGCCAAAATATACCTTTAGGAAAGGTATAGCCAAAATATACCTTTAGGAAAGGTATAGCCAAAATATACCTTTAGGAAAGGTATAGCCAAAATATACCTTTAGGAAAGGTATAGCCAAAATATACCTTTAGGAA
>Ga0214919_10000776_pt1 | contig 54862 bp, 59 predicted proteins | sample LL1503_MetaG_FD_177994 | JGI IMG/M metagenome (GOLD analysis project Ga0214919, IMG submission 177994) | Freshwater microbial communities from Lake Lanier, Atlanta, Georgia, United States - LL-1503 | ecosystem: Environmental > Aquatic > Freshwater > Lake | place: USA: Georgia | collected... | reverse complement strand
TAAGGTTTGAATAACCAAATTTGTCTTTTTGGTTTACTATAATCAATCGTAACATTTCCATTAGTATAGTCTTTAAATATTCCAGTGGCAGATTGAATAGGATAAGTAACAGAATTTAAATTTGTAATAGTGGGATCCTCGTTGGAAATTTTAGAATCTTGATAAATTAATTCCTACATTATTACTTTCTCCATCTGTTACAGTAATCGTGCCTTGCTCATATTTTAATAAATTTGTTAAAGCATCTGTGCTAAATATGATATATCCTTTGAATGGTTCTTGATAAAAATTTGACTGTAAAGAAATAATTGTTTGTGATAATGCATCTACGTTTTTAGAGGTAGGTTGTAAAGCAAAATCTGCTTGAGAAATAGTATCATCGATTGTATAAGACAAGCAAAGAGTCATTGGCTATAAAAAATAAATTTTTTTATTTTTTATTTCGATTTTAGTTGAAAAATTAAGTAAAAACTACAAGTAACTTTATTTCTTCAGGGGTTAATCCTATCAATTTATAAAATTCCTTTTCAGTAATATCTACAATCCCTAACTTTCGAATGTCTGGAAAATATTTAAAAGTTTCACTATCCAAAAACGATTGTCCATATTTAAGATAGTCACTGATAATTTCACTAATTTTAAAACCCATCATTTTTTTCATCAATTCCAAATTTTCACCCAAAATATAAAACTTGTGATTACCAGTTAAACTTAATTTTCCTTCATCAATAAACGCTCCCCTGAATCCTCTTTTATTGGCAATAATAAGTTTACGTTTACTTGCGTCTGGATGCTGTTCGATTGCTTTTTTAACCAAAATACCTTCTTTCAACGTAAATGTATCGATTGCCCACAAATCTTGTAAAGAAAATTCGGTTGGTAATCTAATCTTTTGACCACAAGATTTTATTGTTTTTGTTTTGATTTCCAAATGACAATTATGTTGTTCAATAAATTGAACAAGCTTTTCAAAAATACTATGAAATGCCAAAGGAACAGAATAATTTGGATTTAAATATTCCAAAGAGCTAGTGATTAATTTTTTACGCTTTATATCACTAATAATCTCTGTTTTTTTAAAAGTAGTATTAAGAGAGTTATGTAATATATACAATGAGATTGGAATGTCTGCATTAATAGCTCCTTTTGATTTAGAATCATCCCATAATTTTAACCATACAATATGTTTATTCAACATTTCGGTGTGAAGAGAATGACTTTTTTTCAACCAACTTAGCGGATTTATAAAGACTAAATAGCCATCGGGTTTCAACCATTGAAAAGATTTTTCAATAAATTTGGTCCAGATGGTTTCATTCTTTACTCCCAACTGCTTACCAGTATGAGAACGAATACCTCCCTTATTATAGGCAGGATTTGTAGAAGAGACATCAAAGTTACCTGGAAGAATTCCCCATTCGCGAAATGTGTCTAATTCCAAGGTATCGCCTTGGTATAAATTTAATTTGAATTCATTGTTTATATTAAAGATTTGATGACAAACAAACACATTTTTTTTGTTTAATTCACTCATATACAACATATTTTCCAAAATGTGTTTTTTACGTTCAAAATCATTCGGTATTTGTTGTTTTAAACCCTCCATTAATCTTAAATAAATTGCTATTGCAAAATTTCCCATACCAGAGGATGGATCAAGCCACTTGAAATTTTTTTCTGTAAATATACTATGTCCATGTTGATTAATATAATGTTTATCCAAATTATCCAACATTTCAAAAATGTAACTCATGGGCGTAAATACTTCTCCATTTTCTTGTTTCTCTTTTTGTTTAGGTTTTAAACAACTTTGAATTAATTCCAATAATTCTTTAGGTTTATCAATAAGACTTTGAAGTGACATTTTAAATTGTATTGTTATATTATATACATCAGAGTTTTTCTTTATATATTTTTCAACAATTTTTTCAATCAATTCAATAATATCTTTTTTGTTCCACCAAACAAATGATTGATCATTAAATAAATCTAATAGTGATGGGTTAGATTTAATTATTTTAAGCATCTCTAAAATATCTTTATGACAAGTATGAATAGTTAAAATACAACTTAACGGTAAAATAAATGGTAATACATCTTTAGTCAGAGAAATGTTTTCAATTTCTTTTTTACATTCATCATTTTTATTATGAAATTGAGTATACCCTTCCAAGTTTTCTTTTACAAGAACAATTCCATTTGGTAACGGTTCATTGCTTTCTTCGTCAAATTTAACCTGTAGATTTATTCTATCATCAGGGATTGAACTGGTAAAGTAATGATTTAATGCTTGTTGGTCGTTTGTATCCAAATCAATAATGGTATTCTCAATTTTTCTCAATAATCTTTTTAAACTATTGATAGGATCAGCTTTCCAAATTTGCACAAGTTTTTGCACCAATTTAGTTTTGTTTTCTTTGCTTTGTAATAGATCACGATCAATATTCATCAAATGATTTTCTAGAACATAAGTAATTGTTTGTTCAACATTCAAATCCTTTTTATGGACATTATAATCCAAACAAGTATTAAGTACTCTAGAAATATTAAAATCAACAACAAATCCCTTTTTTTTTTGACCTTTGTTTATTTTGTCATTTTCATCATTATGAAAACTTTCAGTCATACAACGATGCATCATTTGAAATATCTTATCACTTGATGTTATGTCATTTAATAAAAATACAATATCAACAAATGGTAATGTAATTCCTAATGTCAATTGGTTACCAGCGAGCAAAATCAACCCATCTTTTCCTTCTTCTTTTGCTTTCAATTCCCAATTTTTTATTTGCTGTTTAATATCTTGTAAACTATATTTTTTGTCGGAAATAACAATTTCAATAGCATAATTTTTAAGAATACTATTCTTGGCCATTCTTTCCAACATATGCTCACATACTTTTTTAATAGGCATATTTACTCCATATGGTAAAAACCATAATTGAGTGCTAAAATCCCCATTGTTTAATTTTGTTCGACTATTGGATTTTATACATGTTTTTCTTATTCTTCCAAATATAGACAAGTCTTTTTTTGGAAAATCTTTTTCTTTACTACTCCCAGTAATAAAGCCCAAAAACTGATCAAGCTCTTTAGGATAATCCCCACTTAAAAGTGATTTACATGAAAATCCATAAGATGAATCTTTAATTTTCTCTTTAATAATATTGAGTTTATCCTGCAAAAATAAACTTGTATAAATTTCTAAATCTGGCATATTATCATATACGCTTAACTTAGCTTCCTTATTTTTTTCGGATAAAAATAATAATACATTTTCTCCATGTTTTTCTACTAATCCTTGAATATTTCTTTTTTTGCACAATTGCTCATCTTCAATATCCCAATAAAACCGACAATTTGTTGGTATATCATATTCAAACAATGGTTTTGAAAAAGTAGCCGTCAAATAAAATCTGATTGTTTTGGGCGATGAATATGATTGTAAAATATTTTTAGACATTTGAGTCGTACCATGGAAATGATTTTCATCAAATACAATAAAATTTAAATCAAGTTGCTGAATAGATTCAACTTTTTTTTCATACACATAATCATCAAGCAATTGTTTACTTACAATAATAAGATTATTTTCTTTTAAAATCAGACTTTTCAGATCAACTCCCTTTTTAATTTCTATAATATTAATTCCTATAAAGTCTCTAAATTCATGAAACAAATCATCTGTGAATTGGGATAATGTTTCTGTTGGCGCTGGAGTAATAATGAGTGCATTTAAAGAATTATACTTTTTGTAATATTTTACAAACAATCCTCCAACACAATACGTCTTTCCAGATCTGCATTTAGCTCCTAATAAAAAATCTTTATCATCCTTATCAATTCTTAGCATTATTTGATGTGTAAGCAAATCTTGATGAAATCGTAATTGTAATGGTTTTTTAGAATTAAAGAATATAGAATTAAACTTGCTTGAATCAACATGCTGTATTTCTGATTTTAATTTTTGAAAATAAATTTCTAAATTATTTAAATCGAGAATACAATAAATATTTTCTTTAATATAATTGTTTGTAGATTGACAAGATGCCATAATATCCAACAATTTTTGTTTATTATTGACTAAAAGATAAATTTTATGTTTTTGATATTTATGGACATGTTGTTTAGTAATTGCCAAAATTTTTTCAACGTCATATTTATCAATTGATTTTTTACTTTCGTTTAAAAAATACTTTGAGGATATAAATACCCATTCTCCAGTTTGTTTATGTTGCAATGTAATATCACTTGCACCTCCTTTACCTTTGCTAAATACTAGCATTTTTTGTAAATAAGTTTCCAAATTTGTAATTGTTTTTACGTTACAAGTATTAATATTTCCAATAAAATGATTGTATTTATCGTTTGATAAAGCCTCAACTAAACCAAACTTAATTACAATGTCCCATAACTTTTCAACTAAATTTCCACGTTTGGATTGTGTTTCAGTACTTGTTTTACCATTTATAATCTGTAAAAGTTCTTTAACACTTTCTTCGTTTTTAATTTTTTCAATTAAATCAATACCATTCATTTTTGATTTCATTATCAAATTTAAAATAAAATAGTTCATTTCAAATCAAATCAATTTTTTATTTTCTCGACTACAAAAGATTATGGACTAAAGTGCTTTTGTCTAGTGCTTTACCTAAAACTATAGTGCATACAATAACAGCAAAATAAATAAACATCCAAAAAATAAGACTGACAAAATAACGAGGTAGTTCAACATTAGGATTTTCTTTAATAACTTTTGCATGAAAAGCAGGATTTTTAACTGCAAAATTATTGATAGTCATATTTTTAAACTCATTAATGATATAACTACTTTCTTTAGCGGTTACAATCGCTATTACAATACAAATTACAAAAATAAAAACTGCCAATAGGTAAAATAACACATTATTAAAAATTTCCAATTTTTTAGTAAATTTTTCATATTTTTCTAATTTACCTGTAACATCAATACCTTTATTTTTTAATTTTTTTATACGAATATTCATAATAACACTTACTAGATATAATACTATCCATATAATTGTTAAAATAATAAGGGACCATTTGGACCAAAAAAATATTGGAGCAAAATTTTCCAACCTTGTAGCGGAACTTCCACCATTTGATCCTAATTCTTTTGCTCTACTCAAATAACTTTTTGACATTTTTATTTTAAAAAAATAAAAAATTATAAAACAGGTTCAAAACGTAAGTTAAGGTTTGTAAAAGGAAAGGATTTTTTTTTTTCCAAACTTAAAAAAATAAAAATGTTATAAAATGTCTATTTATGAGTATTCAAAAAATTGTAATCCAGAATTAACAGAGGTTCCTCCTGGAGTATTCCCAAGTGAAATTTATAATAGTTCTCAAACCAAAATTTATCCTCTTGATACTAAATCAACTTTAAAAACGAGTGTTCCTGCAACTTGTCCTAACTTATTAGCCAATTTTATCAAAATTATGCCTAATGAAAAAGTAATTTGTGATGCCAATTGTACCTCTAATTTATTTTACATTATTCAAGGAGAAGGAACTGTGTGTAATGATTCCATGTGCTCCACTTTTTTCAAAGGAGATCTTTTCGTATGGACGGGAAAAAGTAATATTACACTTTCGTCAAAAAATAGCGAATGTGTATTATATTGGGTTAATGATTCTCCTTTATTAGAATACTTGGGAGTTAAATTTGATATTGAAAAATTTACTCCAACCTTTTTTAGAAATAAAACTTTATTTGAAAACTTGGAAAAAATAATCCATGATTCCAACAATCATAATAACAATCGATTAGGTATTCTTTTGAGTAATGAAAACACAGATAAATCTACAAAAACAATAACACATATTTTATGGGCATTGTTAAATTGTTTACCTAAAAATAGTAAACAAAGACCTCATAAACATAATTCTGTAGCATTGGATTTGTGTGTTTCGGGTGGATCTGATAATGTCTATACTCTTATGGGCCCAGAATTAGATGAACACGGTTGGGTAAAAAATCCTTTACGAATTAATTGGGAAAATGGGGGAGTTTTCATTACACCTCCAGGATGGTATCATTCCCATCATAATGATTCAGACATTGATGCTATTGTTTTACCTATTCAAGATGCAGGTTTATATACATATCAACGAACTTTGGATATTAGATTTTCACCACAATAAAACCCTTGCTAATGAATTTGGAGAATATTTATTGTTTGCCCAATCACCTTTAATACCCGCACTTCGATTTAAATAGTTTTGACGACGTTTGGGATCTTTATGTTTGGTAAAATCTTGATAATTCATGGCTCCAAAATGAACCCTTTTGTTATCTGGAGTAATAATCATGTATTTTTTATTTTTGCTAGGCGACAAGAAAATGCATTGAGAATTATACCCTTTTCTTTTTGCTAATTGAAGAACTGAATTAGGATTAGACCATTTTTTTAATTCGTTTAATTTTTCAGGAGTCGAGTATTTAATAAATCTCGTAGACATTTTTATCTGTATTCAAGATAACTTTTTTATTATTTAAAAATGATGTTCGACTATAATAATTATCATTTTCAAAATTTGTTTTTTTCAAACAAATACAACAATACCACATTTTTTATTGGATTCAATTTTATTTTTTAAATTTTTTATTCTAGAAAAAATAAAACTTGTCAAACATTAGGTTTTTTGTGATTTTCCAGGCTCTGTTTGTATGTTGTCTTTCTCATCATTTTTTAGCTTCCTTTTTTTTTTCTCAACGTCCTGTAACCAAGAGTTTATGTTCTCAATATTATAAAGCTTTTCTAATGTAGTAATTAAAATTTCACGACGCTTTTCAGGAAATCTTAAAAAGTACAAATCATTTTGGAAATGAGGTTTTAATTTTTTAAAAAAAATTACCATACAATACTTTCTTTTTTCGGAAGATGGAGGTTTTATTTTAGATTTCAGTAAATAAGATATAAAAACGTCATTATAAAAATCTACTTCATCTTTACCCATAAAAAAGTCAAAGTTTGCTATTATTGCTTCAAGCCCACACATAAATATACTTTCATTTCTAAATGTTTTACTAAAAACCCAGTCTTTAAAAGATTCCATACACTTTATAGTATTTTCATCAAGATCTTTTAATTGAGATGAAAGTTTTTGTTGGATTTTCAAACGCATATGCATTTTTAATTATTAGAAAAAGTTATTTTTATTGTTAATTTAAAAAAATTACTTTTTAGATAAAAAGCCTTCATAGCTCATCTGGTTAGAGCATACGCTTAGTAAGCGTAAGGTGGTAGGTTCAAGTCCTACTGAAGGCAATTTTTGATTTAGTTTAAATCAAAAGATTATTCAATCCAATGTTTTCGTAATTTTTTATGAATAGCAATATATGAACATCCATATTCAATTTTATCAATCGAATATTCAAATACATTTTTGGTTTTTTTCAAAATTTTAAAAGGATCTACACAGTTATCTTTTACCCCTTCTGTTGAATCGTCCTGACGCCATTGATTTAGATATGGAGTATATTTGAAAAAATATTGTAAATGGTTTTCATATTTTTCATCCAAATGAGATTGCGATTTATAACAAATTGTATCCTCTACTATATAGATTCCATCATCATTTAATAAAGGAAATAAAAGCTCAAAAGTTTGAATGACATCTCGATTATAATGAGAACCATCATCTAATATAATATCAAAAGTCCCATATTGTTTCGTAAACTTGGAAACAAAGGTTTCACTTGTGGCATCTCCAATTTCTATAAATATATTTTTACTAATGTTTTCAAATTTCTTACAATTATTATCAATATCTAATCCTAAAATACACGTTGCTTTTGGAAATAATTGACGAAATGCATTAATACTTCCTCCATTAGCCACACCGATCTCTAAATACTTTATTTCCTTTTCTCTCCAATTTTGGAATAATGTTTCATATTGTCTACAATAATTGTGAAAATAAGATCCTTTATCAGTATTATGTTTATCAAAAATAGTTTGGATTGAGTCTTCATTTTGTCTTAAATTAGATGACGTGCTTGTAACACCATCATCGCTAAATTTTTGTAAACTTTTAATTTTACAGTCGGGACCATTTTTTATTCCAACAAAATATAAATCACAAGAAATGGAGTTATAATAAGTATCCCATACCGAAAATAATGTATTTAATGGTAAAATTTCATTTAAATCCATTTCAGTAAGATTTTTATAATAATCAATCATATCCTCCATATTTCCCATAGTGCCATAAGAATTATTTGGTGATGTTCGTCTTGTTCCATGCTCTGGTCTGCCTGTTGAAGCACAAGTAAATAAAAATAAACCATTGGGTTTTAACATTTTGTAAATTTTTAAAAATGATTCCTTGTATTCTGGATCATGCTCAAAACATTCGGTTGATATAATTGTATCAAAAAATTCATCATTAAAATATAAATCTTTAGTTTTAGATACAATTGTTACATTATTAGCTTGAATAACATCATTTCCTTCATATGAACAATTTTCAAATAAAAATCGATTATTTCCATTTATATCGCCGGATCCAACATCAAGCACAATTTTTTCGTTAAAATAAGAATTCAAAATTTCTTTAACAAAAACTGTAAATTTTATTGCTTGTTCGTGCATTTATATACAATATTTTTAAAAAATAATTTTAATTTTAGAAAAGACTTGACTTTAAACTGAAAAAAAATTTTATTTATTCATCAACATTGTAAATACACCAACAACAATAAAAAAGCTTGTCAAGTTTTGAATAATTAAAGGAATTGTAATAATGGACTCATTAATAATATTGCTTGTAAATGTTTGATTTAAACTAGAATTCAAAAATACTTGCCCCCAAGAATATTTACTACGTAAAAGTAATTTATAAATAACAGCAAAGATTATAATCATACCTAGGACAATTATAATTTTGTAAAAAAATAATTTAAATAGTGATTGCATTTTTATAAATAAAAATAATAAAAATGAATGAATTTGAAATGAAAATGGATGAACCGGATTCTACAGAGCATGGTAACTTGGTAAATTATTATTACTATTGTAATATTTTTGATTCTGAACAAATTGAAAAAATTATAGAAATTTCAAAAAAATATACTATACTGGATGCAAATGTAAGTGGAACTATAAATCATGATTATCGTAAAACAAACATTTGTTGGATGCCTTTTAATGAGGAAACAAAATTTATTTACGATAAAATAACCTATTATGCAAAAGATGCCAATAAAAAAATGTGGAATTTTAATATTCCTTTTTTGAAAGAAAAAATACAATTTTCTGTCTATGAAGCGGAACAACAAGGGCATTATGATTGGCATATGGATGTTGGAGGAGGAAAAGGGAGCACAAGGAAAATGTCCATGAGTATACAATTAAGCGATCCTAAAGATTACAAAGGAGGGGAATTAGAATTTATGCTTCATCGTAATATACATAAAGCTCCACAAAATAAAGGAGATGCCATCTTTTTTCCTTCTTATCTTATGCATCGAGTAAAAAAAGTGACAGAAGGAACTCGATATTCCTTGGTATTTTGGTTTCATGGTCCTCCGTTTTCTTAAAATCCCAAGCTATTATTATAGGTAATTACAGGAGGATTTCTGTTATATTTAGAAAATGTGGTTATTGGAGTACTTCCAATTCTTATAACCGATGGAAATTTTAGTTGAGGGGTTCTTCTAAATGGAATAATTGGTTGAAATGGGTTTAAATACCTATTTCCAGGAGGATAATATTGATACGTCTCTGCCCAATTTATACTTTCATAAGGCGTATTATAAGGATCAAAACCTAATGGATATACATTGGTCAAAGTATATTTATCTAGAGAGGACTCTGGAATAATGATTTCTCCATAAATTGGATGATCTATTCTCATTTCTTTTAAAAAAATTAAAAAAAATGTACAGAATAAAAAAATGAGTTCCATCTTGCAAAAAAAAAACACTGGAAGTGAAACAACTGTTAATGTTTTCATTTTCCTTTTTCTCATCGCAATTCTAATCTTGATCATTGTTATTTTTATGCAAATTAGAAGCGTAGTAAGTAACGAAATGGAGACTATTGAAGAACAAGAAGACCAAGAATATTATGAAGAGAACTAACTAAAGTTGTTGAAAAATAATTAGAATAACAGAAATCATGGCAAGTCTTCCATTGTTTAATTCTTTCGTTCTATAATCCTTGAATTTATCAGCGTCCTTGGTAATATTAAAAGGGTCGAGACCCAAATCTCCAGGAATGTAATCTTCTTTTAATTCTGCTATTTGCTCTTTATTTTCAATTATTTCCCATCCTTTATTAATAGTTTGAAATTCAGTAAACCCGATTACTGATAATAATAAAGGTGTCAGCCAAGGATACTGATTGGCAGCAATTTGATAATGATAAATTGACTTTCCAATCGCAAGATTATTTCCAATAATTGGATGAAAATAATTTTGAAATAATAAACCTAATGTTGCCAACATAGCAACTCTTCCATGTTTTAATTCGGCTTCTTGAATTTTTTTAAATTCAATAGGACTCTTGTTACATGAAAAACCAAGAGGATCAAAAAATCCAAGTGGTTTAGAAATTCCAGGTAAATCAGTTACAAATGGTTTAGGAAGAAATCCTAAAGAACATGGCAGAAAAATCAATGATAGAAAAATGGAAAGTTTCATTTTACTAAATGTGTATTATTCCCTTAAATTAAACAATTTTCTCCAGTAAAAAACAATTGGTAATTTCTTAAATCGTGCATTCCATAACTATCGCTCAATTTATATATAGGAATACCACAAATTAAATTTGGTTCTATATTTATAAATGGGTAATTAAGAGTATTATAACCTTCAATGGTTCCGTCAAATTCAGACAAATTATATTGATTAATTGTTTCTATAAATTGTAGATTTTCCCCCATTATTTGTTTTAATGGTTCCAAATATAAACGATTAAACTCGAGGTCGCCAAAAAAAGGCCCTGCTAAATTTAAAATTATTTTAGGAATAATGTTATATTCATTATAAAGCATTGTGCCCATCATCACTGCAAATACACCACCAAGGCTATGACCTGCTATGAATATATTTGTAGCATCTTCGATTGAATTATCCATTAAACTTGAAAATGCATTTTGAAATTTATCCATTACCAATCCAGAACAATTTTCCCATAAATTACAAGGAACTAATTGTCGATCTACATGGATAGAAGTCCCTTCCGGAGTTTGTTGAGTAGGTCTAAAAATAATAAAATGGTCTTGGTTTTGATTTTTATATATTCTCATTCTTGTTTCATAAATTCCTTCTGTTTGTTCGATACATGAGTATTGTCCACATACTCCAATTACGTCTGCTCCGATTGGATAAGCTGAAATAGCATCTGATAATAATGCTAAGTCGTGAATAATTCCACTTTGTTGATAAAACAAAGGACATGCTTGATCCGGATAAGAAAAAGCAGATAATACAAAACTAATTAATAATAAAAATTTCATTTTTATTACCTTCTAGTTGATTTTCTTAAATAGAGGATCCATGTAAATCATAAAGATAGCTTAAAAATCCTTTGATACAAATATAAACTCTATAAAAATATTGTAACGTAGTTAAATTTTTATAATAAAACTCGCCTACATGTTGAGGAAGAGGTTTTCCCAGTCTAAAACTAGTCATAATCGCATTCATATATATTTCAAAATTATTCCATTGTTTTGTGTCTCCTAAATAATCTAAAAGTTCCCTCACATTATTTAAATTTAATTTAGGAATCGGTTTTGTTGTTATTTTTTGTCGAGTTGTATAAACTCTGTCAAAAATAATTTCTGCGGGAGAATTGTCCAAAATTTCAGTATCATTCCAAGTCGTATTAAATACGCTTTCCATTGTAAAGGGTGTTTTAACTTTGGAACAATAGAGACCTTGATAGCAATTGGCAATTTGAGGAATATTTTTGGGTATAAAGGTTCCCACAAATTGAAAATTATTTGATTTAGTCCAAGGGTAATCGCTAATTCCACAAATATTGCAGATATCAATTTTTTTACGGTCCAAAAAATCCAACAAATTAAGAGGAGAATTATATACACAACCAAATAAAGTAACATCTGGAGGTCTAAAAAATATTTTGGGATCTACATAATTAGGGGAAGCTACCTCCCAAATATCAATTTGAAAAAAGTCGGTAATTATTTTTTTAAAAAAGTTGGAAATTTTAAATCCTATGGAGGCTCGATCTAGAGGTTTAAATTTGATTGTCTTGTCTTTTACATTTATAAATAATTTACAATAAGATCCCATAATTATTTTAAATAAATCTGCACCAGGAATATAAAATGGAAACATTCCTTCCACAGAAAAAGAATTATGAAACCCTTTACCAATAAATCCATCCTTTGTTTTTATGGAAGCATGACCAAAATCAATAATAGTTGGAATAAAACTATTATCTTTAATTCTATATATTTTGTTAAAAACTTGATAATAAATTTCTTGTAAAGGTTCTGGTAATTCTCTTACCATTACATTATTATAGTGTAAATCATAATGCGTAAAAAAAACTGTTTCTTGGCCTAATTCTAATGCTAAAATTAATTGAAAAAACACTTTTAAAAATCTTATTATATATTTAGAATCTCTTTTTTGTATATAAATTTCCAACATTTCTAAAAATGTCATTCCGGGAATTTTTTCCATGACAAGTCCACGACTTTGAAAATCCTCTTTTTGATACAACGCAAACGAATAACCATAATTAGGACAAATATATCTCAGTTTATTAGTTCCAAACATGGCAATGGCGTATTCATGTAAAATATCAGTAAAAGAATCCCAACGTTTGGCATATTTTATGATAATAGGAAAGTGATCTATAAACTCGGTCGAATAAACTTGTCCTGAAACGCCTTTTTTTAAATATTTTGCTCCTTTTTGAAATTTTTGTTCTTGTTGTTTAACTAAAAAAGGTATTTTTTTCTTTGCGGTTAAATACTTTTGACCAGAACTAGAATAAAGTAACCATTGTAAATAACAAGATAATGAATACATTAAATTTGGATCTTGAAAATGACTAGTAAACAATTGTTTACAAGCTAATTTCTCAGCTTGATTAAATTTTTGTTTTCGATCAACAAAATCAGGAGGAGAACATAATATTGTTTCCAAATCTTTTGGATGAAGAAAGCGGTCCAACATTTTATTTAAAAACTTTTTTTTATAAATCTAAAAATTTTAAACATCCAATAAATATTTAGAATGTACAAGCATAATACTGTAAAATATCCAAATATTGGACCTTTATATCCTTTATAATTTGGAACTGTAATAAATAAAAGAACAAATAGTTTATATATTCTATAATAAATAAAACTTGTAACAAAACATGATTTTACTATCACATGTTTAATTTTATATTCCAATAAAACTAGAAATATATTTGTTATTTCTGTTTGAAAAAGGATAGAAATAAACTGATACGGAATCTGTTTATCTACAACTCCATAATAAGCTAATATTAAACACAAAAAATGGTGAATTTTATATTCTAATTTCAATTTTGGTGGTCGTATAAAATCATATAAGCAATATATTACAGTTGAAATGGAACAACATTCCCTTTTATAGGGTTCAAAGAATAAAATATTATTAAATGACCATAATGATACCAGAAAGAAAACACAAAAAGTATTTTTTGAAACCATTTTTAGGCAATATATTTATAAAATATAATGAATCATTTTTTAGGTTGGTAAAGTGGTATTATTCCATAAGAATTCATTCCAGCTGTTCCTGAACCATTTCGTATCGTCAAATCCATGAAACCATTTTTTCCCCACGAGGTTCCCCATGAATTTTTAATGGTCCATGTTTTTTTATTTTCATCCAATGCAGTTAATAAAACTGCATGATTAACCGCTGGATCTTCTTCAATTTCTGTATCAAAAATACCATCCTTGTAAAAAACGAAATCAAAATCTGCTTTTACTGCAATGCATACGGGGTTAATAAATAAACCTTTTTTCATTGAGGAAACAGATTTGGGTTTAATCCAAACATATTCAAAATTACCAGATTCAATGATTCGTTTTTCTTTAGGAATATCTAAATTACAGGTTCCTTTTGTAGCATTATATGGATAATCAACACTGCTATATAATCCGTTTTGCTGTTGAACGTATTCCATGGCGGTATGCATCCACCCCCCATTACAACCAAAATTTTTTTTAGAGCAACTAACTAATTCTTGTTCACTCAACTCTACAGGAATTCCAGTATTAGCATGAACCATGGTTTCTAATGCTCCTGTAGTGCTAAAAGCCCAACAACTACCACATGCTCCTTGATTTTTGACTGGTCTTACTAATCCTGCTTCAAACCAATCCAATTTTTTTAAATTATTTTCTTGATGACCTAATGATAACATTGGAACATTTTGTTTTAAATTCATTTTGGAAAAATCATGAGACAAAATTTTTTTTAAAATAAAATCCATGGATTGATCGGAAAATTGATTTACACTTAATTTGTAAGATGATTTTTTATTATTTTTGGACTTGATTAGGCTATAATTTTCTTTAAAAATTTGATAGGATTCAAATTCTTTTTTTGGATTTAAATAATTTTTATTATAAATTTCTTTAAAATTATTAAATTCCTGTAAGCTCATACGTGGAATTAAAAATCCTTGACATGAAAGAATAAACCCCGTAAATATTAATCGACGAATATGCATTCTCTATCAATAGGAATAAAAAAAATTATTTCATAATCTCCAAGATATGACTTTGTCTGGACATGAAAGAAATTACAAAAATTACGCTTTCATTAATATCGTTTATTGTTATCGGTGTGTATGACTTGACAACAAGCTCACTTTGTTGATTATTTTCATCTATACCTTTGGCGGCTACAATTTGTTTATTAAATTGTACTCTATTATTATCTAAATTTCCAATTAATCGAATTTTTCCTTTACAAGTAAAATGTGTCCAATTTCCTCCGTCTATTATTAATTCTAAAAAGGAGGACATTCTACGTAATTTTCCTCTATTTTTCATTTCGGCATCCAAAAAATCCCATAAATTAGGTTTATTTGGGCTTTTGTAAAAAGTTCCTGCCAAAGTCAAAGATGGACATTTTAATAATTTTCCATTATATAATTGAATAAAATCATTGGTAATACTATAACCATCGGGTTCAATATCTATAAAAGAGGGGGTGGTTACTATACAAACAGAAAGATCCGGAGAAAACACAGTTTGTTTTTCAATAGAAGTGCATGGCTCTTTTTCTACCGTTGGTTCTTTGGGTTTAAATTCTGGATCCTTTGAAATATTATTTTTCAAGGCTCGTGTATTTGTTTTTAAACTATTAATTTTATCTTGTATTTGGCTTAATTTTTTCATTATGCTTTCTGAATCTTTCATCTTTTTATTTTTAATTTTTTTTTTTCTAATAATTTGGATTTGGACAATAATTTAACATAGGTCGAGTTGGCTGAGGATAAGTAGTTTGTTGTGGGCAAGGAGGGCAACTGGGAGCATAGGGTTGACAATAGTTTCCCCCATAACCTCCTATTGGGCCACAATAATTCCCCACAGGGCCACATCCTCCATAACCACCATAACCACCATAACCACCATAACCTCCTAAAGGACCATAGTAGTCTCCTCGAATTGGGCCACAAGAATTGTAATTATTTCCCCAAGGCATATAAAAAAACCTATAATTATCATTAAAAGGAGTATTAGGATAATACAAGTTATTATTACCTAAATAGGGATTGGGATAAAAACCTTGATTTTGATATGGTAAAATAGGAGGTGGTGGTGGAGGTGGTGGTGGTGGTGGTGGAGGAGATAATGGAGATGGTGGTTGAACCTGAACCGGTTGTTGAATTATGGGTGTAGTTGTGGCAGGAGCAGGAGTCATTATATTTATATTAATTGTAGTCCCTGATTCTACACGTTTCGATGAAGAGGAAATAGGCTTTACTGCATTCATGTTATTATATATATAATAAAAATAAATTACAAGTAATCACATTTTTCTGCTATATATTTTCCACTTTGATCTATAATTAATCGAAAAGGACCTGCGCATCCATAAACTTGATTAGTTTTTAATAGATCTTGACAAGTATCTTTTGTTGAATGTGGAGGTATTGGTTCCATATTAGATTTAAAAACTGCGTGTCTAAAAATGGCACAATTTATTTCTGTAGGGTAAATCATCATACTATGGTCGCAATGTGGACATGGTAATATAAGAGGGTCTTTCATTTGTTGAAAAAAATAAAATTTTAAATAATTTTTTAATAAACAAAAAAAATGGAAATTACTTTGACAAAAGGTTTATTTTTATTATTTATTCTGGTTGTAGGAGTTATACTTGTATTTTTAAGTATAAGAAATCAAAAAATAACGGGAGTTATTTATAAACTTGATCCTATTACAGAATATATTGATTCTTCAAAAGTAAAAGCAACTATTAAATATCCAGTAATTATTGGAGATTCAACTTGTGTAGCTTTAACAAGTCAACCTTTTACATCTACCCCAATGCCTCCGGCTTCCTCTGCTGAACCTCAATCTCTAGCATCAACGATTAGTCCCAGCCCTATGAAATTACAGCCATTACCACCGCCTTATTCTCAATGTGAAAATTTACCTCAATCATTTGTAAAGATTATGAAAAAAAATAAATGTTATGTTGGTCAAAATGTTATTTTACATTATAGATTTAAATGGTTGAAAAATAAATTATCCGGTAAAAATTTAGGTAAAATCAATATCTTGATGATGATTATAGGTTGTTTATTGATACTGTTATTTATCTTGACATTAATTTACGTTAGAAATTTTTAAATTATAAATTCTAAAATACTACATAGAATTATATCAGGTAATTTTAATTTAGTTATAACATTATAAATTGATATTTTATCAAAATTATCATATTTAATGTTATAAATGGTTGTTGATTGATAAACATTTGAATTAATATCCATACAATTAAGTGTCTTATATTTGATTAAAAAATTAGAGGAATAATATTTTTTATCGGAATAAACATACTTACACAAATTACCTTTATATTGATATATTTTTATAAGATTTTTTGGATAAATTTTGTCATCTCTTGCTTCAAAAAAATTTCCATAATTATTAATAAAATTTGTACAAAACTTTGAGTTCCAACAATCTATATATTCTAATTCACTGATTATATGATTTTCATTAATCAACATGTTTATTATAAAGATATTGTTTTTTAATTAATAATGTTCCAAATAGATAATCCCAATACATGCATAAATGACCATAATTATATTTTAAATATTTGTGGTGATTACGATGATCTAACGATGTTCCAAAACCAATTTTTTGAAACAAAGGATCCCAAGGATTATTAAATTCACAGTGGATTAGCATCAACCAGCTTGAATATATGGTTCCAAAAGCCATATAGGACCATAAATTAGTATGAATAATTCTAGAAGTAATCCATAAAGGAATTAAAATCATAATTACTGAATCCATTATAGAACCTTTGAATGCATCGAGTAATTTTGGTTCTCGATACTGATGATGTTGTTGATGACAATGTTTATAAATAAAACTAAAATAATGTTCCAATCTATGAAAAATATACTGTAAAAAATCTTGTACCATTAATTGGAATAGGACGTGATTCCATTTAATGTTTCCTTCCCAACAATAATATGAATCTGGTAATAAATCACCTAAATACGTTATGGATAAATAACTCCCAATCAGTAATAAACCTTCGAATCTTGAAAAATGGTTTACGATTTCGTTGGCATCTTTTTTTTTCATGATACAAACATAGTAACCAATAACTAAAATTTGTCCAATGAATACACTTGATAATCCATAAATTAAACCAATAATTTTCTTATCCATTTTTAGATTATTTAATATTTACTCTCTTGTTGTTTCATTTTTTGATAAAATTCTTTCAATTGTTTATCCGAAATCAAAGGTTTTGAAGCTCTTTGAGCCATTAATTGCGAATAATAAAAAGGTTTAATAAATTTTAAATACATTAGAAATTGTTTGGGATTAGTAGGCGGTTCGCTTTTTGATAATTGATCCAATCCATCAATATCTTTATCTTGAATAGCATCTAGAAATAATATAAATTCTTCAGGACTCAAATTATTTGAAATCCATTGTGGAATGTCCGTCGACTTTTTTACTTGAGATGAATAAGAATTTAAAAACCGATTTTTAGATAAATATTGTTTATATTCTTGATCTGTTTTTAAAAGAATTTCGAGCTTTGTTTTCTTTTCTTTTTCTCTTTGTATAAAATTCAACACGGATTCTATTTTTTGATGGATTTCTTCCAACATTTCACTAATAATAGAATCTAGCTGATCAGCAGATACATATTTTATTAAACTAGATTGAATTTTTTTTAGATTCGATTGATATTTTTCAATATCCTTTTTTTTCTTTTCCAATCCGCTTTGTGTTTTTGGCTCTGTTTGTTTTTTATTTTGTAAACTTTGTAAGGTTTTTTGTTTTTCTTTTTGTAAATATGCAAGCTTCCTTGAAAGAAAAACAGGTAAATAGGCATCTAAAATCATTTTAATATATTGAAATTTTTCTTTTTGCACTATATTTATTTTGTCTTTGGAGTCGTATTCCCTGTTCTAAATTTCGTTTAGGTATAGGCCAACCAGAAAAATTTGTTAGATGGGGTTGTTCATATTGTAAAAAACCATCATTGGTAGGAACTTGTTTTGGTTCAGTAGGAATAACGACAGGTTCTGTGCGAACAACAGGTTCACTTGGAATTAGAAATTGTTCTAAATGTTCGACTGCGGGTACTGCATGTACTACAGGTTCTACAATTGGTTCTGGAGATTGTAAAGAAATCAATTTAAAAGGATTTTCCCTTTTTACAGAAATTTTGGCTTGGGTGGCATATTTTTGAAAAGCCGTTTCTAGACGAGGAGCTGTTCTAATTTCGGGTTCTTTAATTATATACGGATCAATTTCGTATTGAGGTTCTGGCTCTGGGTCACATTCTGTTTTGGACAATTTTTCCATTTTTTGATTCTCTTTTTCCACTTTTTCAGGATCTATAAATAAATTAAATGGCGGTTCATGTTGATTATAAAAATAGATTGGTTGTTTTAGTTTACTAGAAAAAGAATTTTCCATTAGTAATAGTGGTTTACAAAAATCTTCATAATCACGCATAATAGAGGACCAAATAAATAAACTGTTGGAATGCACTCCTTTTAGAATTAAATTATTATTTTGAATTTGGTGGAAAAAAGAACCTATAAATGTCATACAGGTGTATAGTTTACTGTCTCTATTAAATGAAATATCATAAATGGAAACTTTGACGGGTATAGAAATTGAACCTTCAGCAACATCATACCAAGAACCATCGTTAATTCCAGGAACAATACAAATCGAGGTTGAATAATTAAATTCATTCCATTCCAAATCTAAAATTGTGATAGTTACAGGAATTTCTAATGGTAGTAAAAGATTATTATTATCTATTTGATGTATAAATTTTTGATTCAAAACTGAATTATAGAAAGCAATAAATGTCTTATCAAACTTGTTATAGATTTGATAATTAAAGATACAAATTTGAGAAAACTTGTTATCCCAATTTTCCAAATTTTTAATCAAAGGTAATCGATAAACATTATGATTTACTTTACCATAAACAATAGGTTTAAAGAGCTTTTGAGAGGTGCAAAAATAGGTTTGTAAAATAAAATTAGGTTTGTTTAGACATATTACATCCCTTTTTTCAAAAACGTTTCTCATTTTCCTATCATTAATAAAAAATAAAAAAAAAAATGAAAGATACATATGTTTTATATTTACAATCATTTTATTCCAATATACAAAGTATAGTGCAAAAGTTGCCCAATACTTTTATTCAATCTGAAAAAATTACGGCAGTGACAAGTTCCGATACTGTTGAATTTTTTAATCAGTACTCTAATTTTATAACCTCGGTTTTTGCTGCTATATTACCAAATGTTCATTATGATGCCATGACAATTGAAAATTTGGAACAAGTACATTTATTCTTAAAAACGTTTTTGAATGATTATTTTGAATACTTTAGAAATTATTTTGTTCAATTACCAAATTTTAATCTATCGCAATTTTTTCAATATAATGTTGATGTAGCAACCCAATTAGATATTTTATTATCTAAAGATATCAGTAATTTCAACATAAATGGAATTATTATTAGTATTTTGGACAACGTACTCATAAATCAATTATTTGAGCAATTAAAAACAAAAATTTATTTTGGTATAGATACAATTCATAATGTTCATAATAATTTGATTAATTTTATTCAAGTTGAGGAAAATAATAACTCTTACGTGCTGTATCCAAAAAATGTATTAAACCCAAGTTTAGCACTAAATACTCTCTTTGATAAACCTTATCCATTATTATTTGATACTACTTTTCTATTATTTTCCTATAAACCGTTCAATGTTGTCAAAAAACTGTCTGATTTTACAAAAAAACCTTTAATAGAAATTATTGTACAATGTTCAAAAGAAAATTTATATGATCTTCCATATCAAAAAGAATTTTTTATTGATTATTCCAACTATATTTTTGCCATAGGATATCCAAAACAAGCATCCAAAGATTATAACATTAATACAGTAAATCATGAAACTTTTCTATTTTTAATTCCAAAATGCCAATGGAGTAATAAAAAATTAAAAGCAAAGGCTTTTACACATTTTACAAAACCTTTTGATAAAAGGGTAATAATTATTCAAAATTAATTATATTTTATTATTATATATGACACAGTCCATTTGTCTAAATATGATTGTTAAAAACGAATCACATTTAATTGAAAATACATTGATTCATCTTTTAGAAAAAATAAAATTTACTTATTGGGTAATTTGCGATACAGGTTCTACAGATAACACGGCAACTATTATCAAAGAATTTTTTGATAAAATGAAAATACCAGGAGAACTATATTTTAATGAGTGGAAAAATTTTGCTCATAATCGAACTTTGGCTTTAGAATATGCCTTTGAAAAAACAGATTATTTGTTTATTTTTGACGCGGATGACAGTATTATAGGTGACTTTATGCTTCCTGATAATTTAAAGGCGGATGCTTATAATTTTCAATTTGGTCATTTAATTAAATATCAAAGACCTTTGTTGATAAATAATAAAAAAAAATGGATATTTGAAAGTGTGATCCATGAGTACCTAAAACCTTTAGAACCAGTAATTTTTGCCAACTTGGAAGGAAATTATTTTGTTCAATCGGGACGTTCTGGAAGTCGTAATAAAGATCCTGATAAATATTTAAAAGATGCTCTCATTTTAAAAGATGCATTTTACGAAGCAGAATCTCAAAATTTGCGCATTAAAAATAGATATGCGTTTTATTGTGCAAATAGTTTTTTTGATTATAGAAACTTTGCGGAATCTATAAAATGGTATCACAAAGTCTTGACTTTGGATAATTGGGATCAAGAGAAATTTGTTTCATGTATAAGACTGGGAGTTGCCTATCAAAATATAAATGAAATTGAAAAATTTGTGTATTATATGCTACAATCTTTTGAATATGATTGCAAAAGATTAGAAGGTATATATTATATCATTCTTTATTTTGTTACGAAAAGTCAATATAAAATTGCTTATCATTATTATAAATTTGTAGAAAACTATTATGAAAATGAATACAGTAACGATAAATCATTAGACGATAAAGTTTTTGTTGAAAATCATATTTATCGATTTAATTTACCTTATATTATGACAAATGTTGCTGAAAATTTACAAAACAATGAATTACAATTTAAAATGATTATTTTAATCTTTATGCAAAGTTATACACCTCCTCTTGCTCAAATGGCTTTTAACATTTTAGAAATGTTTGAAAAATTAAAATCCAAAATAGATATTCCAGATGGTTGTATTCAGTATTATGAATCCTATAAACAATTAATTGAAAAAACGTTTCCTCGAGAGAAAAAAATAAATATCCAACCATCCAACAAGATTCTTATATATACAGGGTTTTGCCCTCAAGAATGGAATAAAACCAAAAGTTTAGAAAAAGGTTTGGGAGGTTCAGAGAGAGCCGTTATTTATTTGGCAGAATGTTTTCCAAAAAATTATGAAATTTTTATTGCGGGTCAAGTTATTGATGAAAAAGTAGATAATATGACATTTATTTCTCATGATCTTTTACCCAAATTTATCCATGAAAATCATTTCGATACAGTCATTGTATCTCGATATATTTCTTTTTTAGAAAATTATCCAGATACAAAAGCCAATCGTATTTTGGTTTGGTCTCATGATATTGATTTGATCAATTATGGATCCTCAACTCCAACTGTTGAAATATTACAAAAGAATGATTATAAAATTAATCATTATGTCTTTTTGACGACTTGGCATAAAAATTTATTAACTCAAAAGTACCCCTGGATTCATTCCAAATCAATAATTATAAATAATGGTATAATTAATATTCCAGAATACGTGAATACTAAAATACCTAATAGCTTTGTTTATAGTTCTTGCTCTGAGCGAGGACTAGTTAGACTATTAGAATTATGGCCCCAAATTCTTTCAAAAATCCCAGAAGCTAGCTTGAAAATTTGTTCCTATAATACATTTCCAAAAAACGAAGAAGAGTCCATTCTAAAAAAAATTGTGGACCAATATTCAAGTATTACACATGTTGGTTGTTTATCCGCAGAACGTTTATATACTCTAATGCAACAAAGCGAATATTGGCTTTATCCAAGTTTTTGGCCTGAAACCTCTTGTATAACGGCTATGGAAATGTTAAAATGTAAAGTAGTGTGTTTATATTATCCTGTAGCTGGGCTCCCAGAAACTATTAATAACATTGGTATTGAAATTTCTCCTAATGATGAAATTGAAAAATTAACAAGTCTAACAGAATCTTTAAAATCACAACTTGTACAAAAAGGAGTCGACTATACAAAAAATTGCTTATGGAAAGATCGATTTGAGCAATGGAAAACTATTTTAAATTTAAGTGTAACAGTGCCCAAAAAAAATGTCATTACATTTAGTTTATGGGGTGACAAGAAAATGTATACAATAGGAGCTATTAATAACGCAAAATTATCATTAGAAATTTATCCAGGATTTGAATGTTGGTTTTATGTTTGCTCTAAAACTGTGCCAAAAGAAATTATCACAGAGCTAGAATCTTTTTCACACGTTAAAATTATTTATAAAAATGATTCAAAACCCATGATGTGGAGATTTGAAGCAGTCGAGAACGAAAATGTAGATATTATTCTCTCTCGTGATACCGATTCCAGATTAAATAGTAGAGAAAAAATGGCCGTAGAACAATGGTTAAAATCAAGCAAACAATTTCATATTATGAGAGACCATCCTCATCATACAGTTCCTATTTTGGGAGGAATGTGGGGAATTCGAAATAGTAAATTCTCTTGGAAATCATTAATGGACAAAATAGAACAAATTGGGGATAAAGGTTATGATCAAGTATTTTTAGAAAAATACATTTATCCACTAGTGAAAGACAATAGTATGATTCATGCCAATTTTTACAAACTAGAAAGCAATACACATAATTTTCCATGCGAATACGACGAAAATTTTCATTTTGTAGGCGAAGTATTAGATGAAAATGATATTAGAATTATGGAACACGTAAAGATATTAGAACAAGCATTTTTTGAATAAATTTTTATTTTTTTCTAAAATAGAATGTCATCTATAAAATTAAAACTAGAACCAAAAATTAAAGAATATTTTTTGGATTCATCTAAACATTATTCCATGGGTTCATTAACTACATTTCTTGAATATTTTTTTTTTCCGGATTTCAAGTATGATATTGTAGATAATAATGCTGATATTGCGGTTTGGGATATTCAACAAGACGATGAAAGTTTAATGTCAAGTAGCGAATTGAATATGATGATTTGTTTGGAGAATTGTAATTTTTATAAAAATTATAAACATTTTAACAAATTTGGAAATTATGGAAATTCCAAAATTAATATTTATTTTTACAATCACATTACTAAATTACATCAAACTGAAAATTTCATTGCCATTCCTATGATTCATGTTTTTATTAATTATTTCCAAAAACACTACAACTTGATTCAACCCTCTAAAATGATTCCTTTTCAAGATAAAAAATTCTGTCTTGTGATTAATCGAAGTGGTCTTCATCCTCATTTAAAACTATTTAGACAAGTATTGGAACATTTAGGAAAAGTAGACGATATTTCACAATTTGATTCTGTAAAAAATAGTTCTTGTTATCATAGTCTACCCTTGTTGATTTTATTTCAAGAATACAAGTTTATACTTTGCTTGGAGAATTCTCATGATCCTGGGTATATTACAGAAAAAATATTTAACTGTTTTTATGCAAGAACAATTCCTCTGTATGCAGGTTCTCAAAAAATTTTAGATTACATTCATCCTCATTCTTTTGTTCACTTATTAGATAACCCAAGAGTTGTGATGCAAAAAATTAAATCCATCATGGAGGACGAATTATTGTTCAACTCTTACATTAATCAATACCCTATAGTGAATGGAAATTTTGATTACATCAAACCTCTTTCAAACTTTATAGAAACGCGAATTCTCCAAAAGAAAACATCGATTTATTATATTAATTTGTTACGACGAGAGGATCGAAATATAGAATTTTTGGAAAAAATTAAAAAAACAACATTGGCTTCTTGTCCTATTCATAGATTTGATGCTATTGATGGAGCAAAGTTAGAACAAGAATTAATGACAAAAGGATTAGCCAATGACATTGTGATTGGAGCCTTACAACATGAATTAAATAGAGAAAATTCAAGTATGCAAAAACCTGTATTAGCATGTTTTTTATCTCATTATTTCTTGCTGAAAAAAATTTTAAAAGAAGCTACTACGGAAATGATATTAATATTTGAAGATGATGTTTTTATTTCCAAAAACGATTGTTCAAAAATTTTAAAAGAAATTCAAGATTTTCAAGAACCATGGGACATTTTCTATTTGGGAGGTAGATGGAGTGCTGATTTTGTTCCTAATGGAGATTGGGAATTTTTTGAAAAAAAGACGAAAACCATTTATAAACGTTTACAAACAAATGAATCCTATAAAGAACTATTGGGTAAAAACTTGAATTTGGATCGTGGAGCAATGGGATATTTGATTAATACAAAAAGTATCAAAAAAATTTTACATAAAATGATTAATTATATTTTTGTAAAACCTTTCCAAGCAATTGATGCAATTTATGTAGCATTGGATCTAAATGCGTATGATTATTTTCCACATTTATTTTACAGTCCAATTTATTATAACAAGAGTGATGTGCAATTGGTTTCGCAAAAAAAAAAAAATTATAAAGTAGCCTATCTAGATTTTTGGAAAGATTATTCAAGCTTACCCGTTACTATAGAAAGTATAAAAAACCCTGATTCCTGGATCAATTTAGATGAAAACAAGGAATTATCAATAATAAAAGAAGGTGTAGGATTATTTCACAAGAATAATTTGGAAAAAATACTAGACTGTGATATCACTATAACAAAAGCTCAAGATGCGGATTTGATTATTTGTTCTGGATTTGGATACTCTCGATTTTTATATCCTCAAAAAAAGAAAATATGTCTAGTGTATGAAGCTGATTTTCCAATTTTGGATAAAAATTTACCCAATACATTGTATTTTTCTTCCAATTTATCCAAAGAATCAAATCATTTTTATCTACCTTTATACATGTGTTATCACGGTTTTTCAGTGTACCAAGATTTACAAAAAATTTCCAAGGTTACTCTACAAGAAATTGAGAATCGTAAATCATGTTGTTCCATAATTTCTAATCAAAAATGCGATTTCCGTAATGAATTTTTGGAAAAATTAGGTCAACAAATAGAATGTGATAATTATGGTAAATTACAAAATAATATCAAAAATGATATTGTTGATAATTCCTGTTGGTATAACCCCAATTTAGGTCCTATAATAGGAAATTATAAATTCATGATTTGTATGGAAAATATGAATCAAGAAGGGTATCATACAGAAAAAATAATGCATGCATTAATGAATAATGTGATTCCAGTATATTGGGGAGATTCCAACATTTCCAAAATATTCAATCCACAACGATTCTTAGATGTAGGAACATTAGGAATCGAAAATACAATCCAAAAAATGAAAAGTTTGTGTAATGACAATACAGAATATTTAAAAATGCTTCAAGAACCAATTATTCATTCAACGTCCATCTTAAATAATTCTCATCAAGAATTTACAATTCAAGAAAATTTTATTCAAACGATTAAAAAACTTGGTCCCAAGCAGTAGTTACTCCAAGATTAGTGCCGAATGTCTTGTAATCTCCAACTAAAGTTACTCCAATTGCATTAGTGACTCCGTCGTATAAGGCCAAAGCGGCGTTGAATTGAGTAGCAGTGGGAGGAGATGGAAGAGCAACGCCATTTTTGGTAATTACGTTTTTATTTTGTTCGATAAAGTCAGCAAGTTTGGATGCACTTTTACCAACTTTATTTTGGTCATCGGCAATTTTTTTGATAGATTTATAAGGACCTGAAGCGCGTCCAGTGGAACCAATGTAAGCATTAGTATGTAAATTAATCTTGTTAGTAAAATCATTGGAGGATTCTACTAAAGTTTGATTGAATTCACGCCAAATACTAAAGAATGTGACTACTTCATTAGGTTCCATATTATGTAAATCACCTCTTGAAGATCCAGTAGGTCCAGCAGTTGAACCATAAACATTCAACATTTCCAATTCTAAATCAGCAATTCTGCTGTTAAGGGTATTACCGTGAGCAAGAATTTCTTGAAAAGCAGCAGTAATTCCATTACCTTTGGCAAGAATATTAATTTTATTGAATTCGTTTATTGTACTTAAGCCTCTGTTTCCTGCTTCGACGATTGTTTGAGCTCTATTGTAAACTCCAGTATTACCAAGAGATGACTTAGTTGTTAAACCATCTAAACCATTGTCAGAAATTGTTGAGCTAATATTTTGAGCTCCATTAACAAGAGGGAGAGTGTAAGAAGTAAGAGCCTCAACAAAGGAGGTAACAAAACCAGCGTTAAAAGCTACGTTGAATTGATCACTGTATACGTTAGACATATCTAATCTATATATACTCAAGAAAGTTTTTTACAATTTTTTAAATGAATTTTGTTTCAAATTTTCAATATTTAATTTCAAGTTGTTCAAAATTTTATTTGCATTGTTTAAAAAATCGATTGAATTTTGAATCATTGCTTCATTGATAAAATTTGTATTAAAAGTACTTCTAATCCATGTTTCTAAAAAATTACAAAGAGAATGATGAAAATTTTTGACATTTTGAGTAAATATTTGAAATTCTATATAGACATCATTTAGAATTGTTTTTTCTTGTAAATTTCCCTTATATTCATAATAAGGTTTCTCTCGTAAATTTCCAATCCATCTTGTGAATAATAGTTTTAATTCATACATATCACGAGGAGAAAAATTGTAAACCTGTAATTGATTTGCTTGATCTGTAGGTTTATCAATAAATATGGTGAAAAAATATTGAAATATTTTGGAAAACGTGGTAAAAATGTTGATTGTAACCGGAATAGATTCATAATAGTATCGTTGAAAATCTATTACATTTGTAAAATCGTAATTAAAATCAAACGATTGAAATTCATTAAATATCCTAAATAACGTATCAAACACTGGGTTGGTAATACATTCCATTAACAAGCTAGCAAAATCAGTTAATAATTGATATAGATAAGAACAAGTTTCAAAATAAATTTTGTAAAAATTGGACGAATAATATGTAACAACAAGTTCCATTTATTTAAAGAATATTTTTGATGTTTAGCCAAAATTTTGCATCTTTCCATTGTCTATTATTTATTTTCCATGTTTTTAATTGATCCAACAAAATCGGATAAATCATTTCCAACCATTCTGGATTTACCTGTTCCCAAGAATCAATAATTACGATGGGCAAATCTATATAAAAGTGGTCAAGACATCCAGACTTTATAATAGGAATCGTATCCAGAAATATTGCTTCATAAATACGATGACAATCAATTCCAGTTCCTTCGGGCGACAATACAAATTTAGAATCCGCACATTCTTGACAATATTTTTCAAAGGTTATATCAGTAGACTTTTTAATCCAATGTTGATTTTTAAAGTGATCAAAGCATAATTGTCGAGCTTTTGGATTTGTTTGAATCTTAAAATTCATATAGAGCAAATTGGTTTTATTTTTTTTTTCAACCAATTCGAATTTATAGTGACATTTATATTTATTATCTACAAATCCTAATGGAATTGCAGAAACTTTTTCATGTAAAAAAGTACAATTTGTGGAAAACACATGAATCACAAAAGGTTTAATTTTTTCATAATGTATTTTTGTAAAAGACAAATCTGAATTATGACAGACTAATATAAATTTGTTGGCCGGTGCATATTTTATCAAGTTTTCTAAAAATGGTTCAAAATAATCCAAATTCAAAAAAACCTTGTCGCCATATTTGATTTCATTTGGACTAAATGATATAGGATATCGAGAACAAATAGACCAATGACATTCTAAATAAAATGAATGACCAGATATCAATAATGGTTTTTTGAATTCTTGTAAAGATTTTTTAATTTCGGGAGCAACATGTTTTTCCAAGTATAAAAACTTTCCTAAATCTTTACTATTTTTAAATACATAATTTTCGACCAATGGATCCCATAAAAAATTTTTTCTAAAATAATTTGGATGAACCCAAAATTCATTAATACACATTCTATGATAAAAGACAAAACCTTGTTTTTGTAATAGATGTCGGCATTTTTCATCTTTTTCAGGATTTGAGCCATCTAATTCAATTACAATTACAAATACAGGAATGGACCAATCCATGGTTTCTAAAACCATCAATTCAGCTCCTTCGACATCTATTGATAATAAATCAATGTAAGAAAGATTACTTTTTGAAAGAATATCACAAAATGGAACGGCTTGTACAAGGTATTCTTGAGAATTGTCGAGCCAAGAATTTTTATGATATACCGACATACTTTCAACTGCTCCTGCTGTTGCATCAGTTCCTAGATACTTTATGGTTTCTTTTTTGTAACTAACAGCAACATTATACAAGTCACATTTTGGTCTGTTTTTTTGTAAATCTACAAACTGACAAGTTGGTTCAATAAGAGTTCCGGAAAAATCTAATTCATCTTGAAAAAATTTAGTATTGGAAAATCTAATTCCATCCATGGCTCCAAGCTCTACAAAAATTCCACAACTTGTTTTTTTATTGATAAAATTCCGGTAAATAAAAATATCCTCTCCTTGCTGAGAATAAAATATCATTCTATTAAAAATAAATAAAAAATTAAAACATTATTATACTTACTGAAACAGGACACTCGTGAATATTTCCATAAAAGGAAGAAAATATATCACTTTTTGTTATATCATAACGATAGACAAAATTTTTACCAAAAATATTTCTTTTCTTATCCGAGTAAGATAGTTTAGATTCCAATTTATCATATTCGGTTTTGAAGTTATGTAAATTCATACAAGGAAGAATTACAATACCTTCCCAATCTTTTCTTTTACCCGTCATGTCAATTTCAAAAGAATCTGGAAAATATTTTCCCAATACAGATTCGCTGGTCATTAGCTGATTCAATGGTTCTGGAACCAAATCTTTACTACATTGCGGTAAAACCATCATTAGTTGTAAAAAAGCAGGAACAGGATCATTCATTTTAAATTTTGGATGCTTGTAATGATTAATAATATAATCGTGAAAATCCGTTAAAAAAGGTCCATAAGATGGAGTATAAAACCATGTCCAATCGGGAATTCCTTTTTTGTAATAATTCAAAACCCAAACCATTCCGTGTAGGTATTCTTCTACAATTTTTTGTATAGGGGTATCGGGAGCAAATTTTACCTTGTAATAATCACTCTTGTATCCCTCAATATTAATGTTATATTTTTTATCTACAAGTTCCATATGCTTAATGACAAGCGGATCTGGGTAAAACGACTGCTGAGAATTGTACTTTTTTTCCAACATTTCTTTTTCAACGTTTCCAAAAGCTTGCATAAATTTAGCAATAGCATCCTTGTTTAAACACAAATGTTGGTTTGTTTTAATTTCAAAAGTCAAGTGTCCATAAACTTTACAAATTTCTCTATAAATGTTTAGAATAATATCAATCGCTCCATCTAAAATTGTAATAGTAGGAATAGTAGGTAAAAAGTCATTTCCTACAAGAAAACTTAGTAAAATAAAATCATTAATTGCAAATTGTTGATCAAAAACGGGTTCATCGGCTTGTAAAAAATCCCTATCCCATTTCATAATATTTAATAATTCTTGTCTAAATTGTTTAATATTTACATATTCTATAAATCCTTGTTCAGGTTCTCGAGCAATAACTACATGATCAAATGGTAGTAATATTCCCAACATCATAAGATCAGCATCAAGACCATAAATACAAATATGCTCACTTGGACTTGCATATTTCTTAAGATAATGCATAATTTTATGCTCTCCTTCGCCTGGAACTTTTTCATTGGAAAAAATAACATCCAAATTTTGCCATTCAGGATTTACAGTCATCATGGTACGAATATACCAATCAATATATTTTGTAAGATGATCCATAATTTTTGTACCAGGAGTAAAACAATTTGGATCAAAATAAGCATCTTTAGTTGTTACTCCCGTTTTAAAACGTCTTTGGCGTTGTTGATTCATTTTTCCCAAACCTGCTACTCCATCCACACAAAGGACAATTTTGGTTTTAGGTTTAATGGAACTACGTAAATATTCAATTTTTTCACAAACATCTCTATAGAGTGTCAAATTTGTTTTTGGTAGTAATTGAATTTTAGAATGATATAATAAATGTGCAGATGTATTTCCATATTTATAAATTCTTTGAGCACACATATGAAATAATCCATTTAAATCAATACAAAGTATATCAATTTCGTCGCTTTTTTTCAAAATACAAGAAGAAAAGTTGTTCTTGTACCACAAGTAAAAGTGTTTTACACCCATTTTTTCTAATTAAAAAAATGATTTTTTCAATCAACATCATTTTTTTAATTTTTTAAATAAAATGACCAAAAATTTTTATCAAGCTACTACTACCGCGGTAGTTGTAGGACTTTTATTTTCTTATATTGGAACTATACATTGTCACATGAAAATTAAAAAATTTACAAACAAACTGGATCAAAGTCAATTAGTGCTTTATCAAAACGTTCGAAAGCGTAGAATGTGGTATTTCTTGATTGGTATTTTGATTGCATTGCTGGGATCGATACTTTATTTTTGTTTGTCCAAAGATTTAATTTATAATCGTATCATGACAAGTTTAATTATTTTATTATTAACTCCAATGATTGTATATACCTTATTTCCAAAATCTCCCTATATGCTGGAACAATCAAACATTAATACTACAGAAACTCATGATTGGTTTAAAGTTTATGTGTGTATGAAAAATGGAATGATTTATGGATTTTGTATTGGATTTCTTATAACGTTGGTAATTACTAGTATTTTTTACAAGGCTTAAAAATTGAAAAATGATTTAAAAATTATTATAAAAATAGTTAATTAAAATGTTTGGACGCTTTTATGGTCGCTATCCCTGTTATTTTAAAAGACGTAAAAATGCTGTTGTTGTGAAAAAACTAAAAATTACAGTACTTTATGGTAAAAATTTACCCAACAAAAGTTGGTTTAATAAAACTCAAGAATGTTACATTCAAGTCGAATCTTTTCATTATCATCAATTTTTAGATAAAAAGTCAACTTTAGAAAATAAAGATCCAAGCTGGAATCAATTAATCAAGCTACACGTTTCAGCAAACATTGATGAAACGATTTTGGTATTTACTTGTTTTGTAATAGGAGGTTTTGGATATCATGAAAAACGTGGACAATTTTCATTTCGATTATCGAATAATATGCTCGGTAAAGAAAGTATTGTAAATCTTGATAACGGTGGGGAATTAATTATAAAAATTGATGAATAAAAAAATATATTGTTTATTATTGACAGACCTAAAAATCTGTTGCAATGTTTAATGGTAAACACAACTTGCTCCATGGCGCAGGGGAAGCGCGTTGGGCCCATAACCCAAAGGACGATTGATCGAAACAATCTGGAGCAAAAACAATATTTACTTTACAAGTGTCCTGTTAGCTCATCGGTAGAGCAAGTGATTGCAGCTCACTAGGCAGTTGGTTCAATTCCAACACAGGACTTTTTTTTTTCAATAAAAATATAATTTTTTATTCAATAAAAATGTCCATAGTAAGATTATTAGATCAAATAGTGCATACAGATGATAATAAAAAAATTGAACGTCTAACCGGAGAAATAATGAATATTGTAGTCAATTCTCCTGATCGCGTGGATTCTCTTTTTAATGATTATCATGCCCAAACTATAGACGCTTCTCAAAAAATAGCATTGCTAAAAAAACAAATTCTTAATGTTATTCAACATCTTCGTCGTCAAGGACAACAAATTCGTCAAATGAATCAAAGATGAAATAATTTTGTTAATAAATGAACTAACGTCGTCGTAATAATTAAAAATCTTTTAATTTATAATAAATTAAAAATGAATCAAGGAAATTGTTCCAATACCGTTTATAAACAATTAGCTCAATTAAGTAGTGTTGTTGCTAGGCTTGATAACCAAATTAATTTCACAGGATTTAATACTGCATCTCCACATGCGGAAATCGTTGTAGGACCAAACAGTACCGTAATAAAAGATGGTAGTATTTCATTTAGTAATGGAAACACCGTTATTACTCCAAATTCAATATCTACCAATACAATCCAAGCGAATACAATTATAGGTGCTTCTGGTTCTTTTGGGCCAGGACCTACAGGACCACAAGGACCTACTGGACCACAAGGACCTACAGGACCACAAGGACCTACAGGACCACAAGGACCTACAGGACCACAAGGACCTACAGGACCACAAGGACCTACAGGACCACAAGGACCTACTGGACTTTCTGTTCCAATCAATGTAGGTGTGACCCAATTAAACTTTGGGAGCATTACAGTAACCACTGATCAATGCACACCTTCTTCTATAATTACTTTAACATATTTAGAACCAATAAACCAACCAGGAATTTTAAGCGTTTCTAATATTACTACAGGTTCTTTTCAAATAAATTCAAACAATGCTTCTGACATTTCTTATGTTCAATGGTTTTTAGTTAATTATGTTGGTTCTACTGTTCCAACAGTTACTACAACAAGTCTTGACCCGAGCTTTAATTCATTTACTGGTTATGGAAATGTTGATTCTAGCGGGTATTCTACTGTTACTGAAGCAGGATTTATATGGTCTGATTCAAATAACAACCCGACATTTGACACGAGTTATTCTGGATATCAATCTGGTTCTTTGCCTTATGGATTGGGAGAATTTTCAGTTACTTGGAGTTGGGAAAACTATGGACAAGGACCTTCATTATGGGCAAGGGCATATGCCATAAACGCAAATGGAACTAGTTATGGTATCGCTATAGAGGGTACCTTGGTTCCTTGTCTAGCCAAAGGCACATTAATTACTCTTGCAAATGGTTCTCAAAAACCTATAGAAAATATCGAATATAGTGATTTATTAGCTGTTTGGAATTTTGATGAAGGAAAGCTTGATTCTGCTTTTCCTTTATGGATTAAAAAACCATCTGTTGCTCATGAATTTAATGTCATTACATTTGACAATGGAGCTCAATTAAAATCTTTAAAACCTTTATTAGGACATCGTATTTTAAATATGGAAACCGGTAAATTTAGTTATCCCATGACTAAAGATTTTCCAATTGGAACAAGTACATATAGTTTGGATGGTCCTGTAAAACTTGTAGATAAAAAAATCATTTCTGAAACTTTGGAATATTATAATATTATTACAGATTATCATATAAATTTATTTGCTAATGGTATTTTAACATCTTGTCGATACAATAATATTTATCCAATTCAAGATATGAAATTTGTAAAATCAAAAATCTTGGACATTCCCAAAGAATCTTATAATGTAAGTGATGCTTATTTTTATGGTATGCGCTTAAGTGAGCAATCTACTCCTGTATCAGAAACTATACAATATATTAAAGCTAGGGAATCTATAAAGTTGGAGCGACTTTAAATTTTAAAAATTTCAAAATATCCATGGGAGTCTTTACAGTCATAATCTCTGGTCTATATTGAGCATTGGTACATTGAATTGGTTCTATAAAATTTAAAAGCATACTATAAATATAATAATAAGAAATTCCCTGTAAATTGTTCAAAACTGGAGTCAACGTTGCCAATAAATATTGAAAATCATAACCACTAAACACGGATGGATAAAAACCCCATTTTTTTCTATATTCGGGTTCTCTAGGGATATCAGGATTGACAGGTCTATCTTTTCCAAATTTGAATTCACATTGTCCAAAATCACCAATTTTGACAATAAAAGAACTATTAATTCCATTTTTAAAAAGATCTCGTGGTTCTACAAGTTGTTTAATCATAATATTGTCATAACGCAAATCAAAGTGAACCAATTCGCAAATTTTTTCAAGCTCCACCAAAGCATAAGCAGTCTGGTAAAAAAAATTATACATATTGGCTGGGTCATCTAAATCTATTCCCTCTGTATCCGTGCAAAGGTATTCCATTACCAAAATATAGTTTTTATCACTTTTCCCGATATCCAAAGTTCTTACAAAAAACGGAGAGATTTCCAATGCTTTGGTAGCTACTATATTACCACAAATTTCATGAAAAGGAAAATCCTCTTCGATTGGAAATAACTTGACCACTACAATTTCATCTAAATAGGTAACTTTAAACACAGTATCCTCTTTTAGTTCGTCCCATTTGGCATCCTTGTGTCGAATTTTTTTTTGAAGCTTGGAGTTGTCTTCTCTGTTACTGACAAATTCTCGAATTGCTTTTTGATCTCCTTTTTGGAATGCTTCATAAAGAACATCCAACCTTTCTTGGTTCCTGAATACAGAATCGACGGATTTTTTCATTGAACCTGTTTTACAAGACATTAGATAAGTTAGAAAATTATATAATCTTTGAAAATAGTGATTCATTATTTCTTACGTTATAATTAAAAAAAAAAATCAATTTTTTAAAAAAATGCTTGTTCAAATTAAAAATAGTTTATTTCTAATAAATATTTAAAAGCCCCATAGAGGGATTGAACCTCTGGCCCTCAGCTTACAAAGCTGATGCTCTAACCACTGAGCTAAAGGGGCTACAAGTTTTATATTTAAATTCCATTTTTTAAATCAATATTTTTTAAAATTTGCTAGTTTTAAAAAAAACTTGGTATCAAAAAATGAACAATCGTCAAGTTATTGAACAACAAATTAGGCAAAAAGTTCATTCCGTAGGTGCTTATTTTCCGGATCCAAATTTAATTTACAAAGTGCAAACCGACGTTAATGTTTTCCCTTACAATCGATTTTTTAGAGGTAAAGAAAACTCTACAAGTCCTCACGTCTGGGAAAGAGAAGCTGGATTCAGCGAAATTATTACTAGCAGAGACACTACTAATGATGTCAATCAATCCGTAATTCATAAATCCAATACATGTTTCCAAATACCTTGTACAACAATTTTACCTTGCGTTAGCGACATTCAAAATTATCAACCAAGTGGATATTCAAAGGTTTATACAAGCCCTTGAAAATTTGTCATTTCAAAAGCACTCAACTCTTTATTTTCTCCTGTAATTTCAAACCCCATTCTTTTATAAAATTGTTGTGCTCGTTTATTTTTTTTCAAAACCCATAATTGATAAAAATCTGGATTTTCATAATTTCTTTTTAAATATGAACAAGTTCGGTTAAATAACATTGTTCCATAACCATTGGAACGATAATCCGGGTGAGTGCAAAAATTCCACAACTCTGCATATTGATATCCTAATAAATCTTTAAGACGAACAGTAACATACGAATAAACAATAGACCCCTTGCTTAAATAGAAACAATAATCGTTACTGTTACATAGTTCTTGAGGACAATGGGAACCTGGAAAACTCTTTTCCATCAAATGATTCAATTTTTTTACAACACTTTGAGATAATTCTTGTCCATTTCGAATAACCTTTAACGATATCATTTTATTATTAATATTTTTTTATGTAATTTGTAATGATTGAACCTCTCAACATTGGATGGTATGAATATAAAGTTTTTGGATTCATACTAAAGCTTTGAGATTCACTTTTATTATAAAGTAAACAAGGAACTGAACTTTTGTCCTTGTCTTTTAAATCCTCAGGAAAAAGATAAAATAACAAGAATAAAATTTTTTTACATAATTCTTCTCTACAAATTAAAGATTCACTAACAGTTGTATTTAGTTCTAACTGAAACATGAATAAACTTTTAAACCATTCTTTAAAATCAATATTTTTAAAAGAAAGAAAAGGCATGAATTTCAACAAATTATTTTCTAATTTTCTTTTGAATTGGTCCGTAACTGGATCTAATGGTTGATGATTAAAAATGGCTTTTTCATAAATTTTTTTATGTTCATAATACACGTCTTGAACGATTTGAATCAAGCTTTTTTGAATATCTGGACTTCTAGATTGTTTGGTAATCAAGTAACAGTATTCAATATGCTTTTTTAATATTTTTTGTAAATTTTCAACACTATTTTCCCTAAACCCTATATAAAAATCATTCAAAAATAAGATTGGATAACCTAATTCGTTCATTTCAAATGTTCTTAAACGACAATAAGAACATCCAAAATTATTTTCCTTTTCTAGTTGCTGAAATAAAACTCGTAATTGAAAATATCCAATAGAAATTTTTTCTCTATTTTCTGCATGTAGGTAAATATTTTTAATCAAATCTAAAATTTCATGATCAAGCCTTGAAGGACACCCCTCCCATTTAGGATTTTCAGCAAGACGAAATTGTATATCCCAAAAGGCCGGTAAAGGAGTATAAATAAAATCATTTTGAATCTTGAAAAACAAATGTCTTTTTAGATGATTACTTTCTATTAAATATATATTCTTAAAATCAGGAATAACGTGCGACTCGTACAATATTTTACAAAAAATGTATTTAAGTGAATCAACTATAGTATTAAATTCATTTGGAAAAGAAAACAGTTTGGAAAATTCCATTTAGAAGATAGAAATTAGTTTCTTAAATCACCTATTCATTAATTTTTTGTAATTTTTGGTATTCCCAAATTTCATTACACAACGGACAAGCAGATCTATTTTTTAGCCATCGTTGAATACAATCTTGATGAAAGGTATGATTACATTTACTTATAGCAATTGTAAAGCTCTCAGGTTCTAGTAGGTCAATAGAAGGTTCTTCTAAAGAATTTCGACAAATAGCACACGTATCAATATTTAATTCCCACGACCATTTAGTCACAGGATTCCAACTTTTAATTTCAAAAAGAACCATTTTTTGAAAATGTTTATAAAAATATTTATATAGCACTTTTTATAATTTTATATTTATTCCATAATTAAGCCTTGACCTTTGCTGATTCAAAATAAAGGGAATTCCTTTTATATAATTTAACTCGCACAATGTTTTACTTTCATCCTTAATTATTTTATTATTCCACATAAATTTTTTATTGTAAATATTTTTATGTAAACTTTGGTAATTCCACAGACAACTTTCTCTAATTTCATATATTTTTGTTCCTCCAGTTACTGGTATTTCACAAAGTTTTTTTCCATCTTTTGAATTTACAACTAAATTTGTTTTTTCACGTAATCTTAATAAATTTGGATTGATTACGATTGGTTTTTTATTAGGCCATGAAAATAATTTTGATAAACCCTTTTTTTCAGGCGTATCCTTGAAAATTTGTCCATTTTTGATTAATTCTGTAATCAACATCTCTTTAGGTAGATTTTTACTTTTTGGTATTTTACGAATACAAGCCAAATCTATCAAAGCTTGTCTTGTATAATCATTTGCGTTTTCTATACGTTTCCTACTTTGTAAATTTTGTCCAATGATATCTTTATTAGAAATATCTGGATTTTTTAATAATACAAGAAAACGTTTTACTAAATCCAATATAGTATCGTTTTCGCGCCACATAGATTCCAAATAAGTAGAAATATAAGATCCATCGGTAAAAGCTGTAAAATTAGGATGATTGATTGAAAAGTTTTCCCCGGGTTTGGCTGATAGTTTATATATTCTTGTAAAAGGTCCCAATGTTGGATAATTATAAGGGAAATTTAAAACAAGTCTGTAGATATCTCGATCTTTTTTATTTTCAGAATCATATAAATAAATAGAAACAGTATTCGTTTCTTTCGTATAATTTAGTTTTATAATGGTTAAAATTTTTTTTTTGGTACTTCGATATAATGAAATTTCTTTTTCTAAATCTCTCATTTATTAACTTAAAATAATGAAAAAAAATTAATAAAAAATGATTTTAAAACGATTTTCATCGACTCTAGCGAATGCTACAGCAAAATCAGCATGGAAAAAAAGCTGTTATTACAAGATTGATTTCAAAATTAAAGAAAACTCCAACGTATTTGAAGCCGTTCAAAAATTTTCAGCATATAATATAGGTTGTTTAGCTGTTACTAATAAAGATGAAAAAGTAATTGGAATCATTTCAGAAAGAGATTATATAAGTAAGATTGCACTTTTAGGTAGATCCTCTAAAGATACCAAAGTGAGTGAAATTTGTACCTTTGAACCAAATTTAAGTACCGCAAAAGAAAATGATAACATACAAGAATGTATGAATAAAATGTTATTACGTAATGTACGTCACTTGTTAATTTTGGATCAAGAAAGTAAAGATGTCGTAGGATTATTATCCATTAAAGATTTGGTCAAGGAAGTTATGGAAGACAAGGACAAAATTATAAAAACATTAGGAGAGTTTAATATTGGTAAAGGAGCTTATTTGGAGCATTTTTGATACAGCATTTAAGACTTGATTTGACATTATTAAAATGTCAAATATTCTTAGTACATTTCAATTTACCAAAAAAGAAATTTTGGATTTTATGAATAGAGCAGATCAATTAAAAAATTTGGATTTATGGAATCGCTATACGAATAAAACAATCATTTTAATGTTTTTTGAGCCGTCCACAAGAACTTTTTGTTCATTTCAAGCGGCTGCCAATAAACTTGGTTGTAAAATAATTTGTTTAGCAGAAAAATATTCGAGCATTGAAAAAGGAGAAAGTTTTCAAGATACGATTAAAACTCTAAATATTTTTGGAGATGTCATTGTGTTACGGCATCCCCAAAAAGATATCGTTCATAAAGCAGCTCTAGTTTCTAAAATTCCAATAATTAACGCAGGGGATGGTGACGGGGAACATCCTACTCAAGCATTATTGGATATTTATACTATTTATAAAGAACTTGCCCCTTTTGGTATCGATTTAAATTCTGAAAACAGAGAAACCATTACCATTACATTTTTGGGAGACAATAAACATAGTAGAACTGTACATTCTCTAATTCCCTTATTGAGTCTTTTTCCAAAAATAAAATTAATACAAGTATGTCCTCCAAGTTTAGAAATTCCAGAAATAGAAATTTCGACAATGGAAAACGTAATTTCCGTGACTGATGTTTTATATGTAACCAGAATTCAAAGAGAGAGATTTACGCATAAAATAGATTACGATTCTATAATACCCATCATTGTCAATAAAAAACTTTTGGAAAAAGCCAAGAAAAAAATGATTGTGATGCATCCTTTTCCTCGTCTAAATGAAATTTCCACGGATATTGATAATGATCCTAGAGCTGTTTATTTCAATCAAATTGAAAACGGAGTTTATATTCGAATGGCAATTTTGGAAAAAATACTAGGCCGATAAAATTTTATACTTTTCCAAAGATAATAAACCCATTTCATACAATTTATCAATACATTCGTAATCTTTTTTAAGAAATTGTTTTAAATTTTGATAACTCAATTCTGATAAATAGGTCGATTCTTTATTTTTATTCAATTGTGGAATTTGACCAGATGTATTCCAAATTTTTTTTATATCATCATCTAAAGTTTCGGTTGTTAATACTGCCAAAATGTTTTGAGGGTTACAATTCTTTAAAAAGTTTTCCAAATAATAATTAATATCCTCATAAATATGATGAATATACTGGTCTTTTGTAAAACCATTGGGAGTAAATAAACTTTCTGCTAATTGATTAGCATTTTGATATTTTTCAAGGAAATGTTTTTCGCCAACAAAACGATTTAATTGTGATTTTTCATGGAGCACTAATTTACATCTCCAATTAAAGGCAGAGATAAATCTTTGAATTGGATTTCTTATTAAAATAATATATTTTTTATTAGGTCTAAAAGTTACGGGTTGAATGTGTAATATATTATGAGATATATTAAGAGTACGTAATATTTGACTTACAGTAGAACCTCCACATTTTCCAATATGAATGAATTCAAAGTTATTCATATATATATTTAAACAATATTTTTTTCTAAAATGTATGTAAATGGAAAACGTTCTACATTGACTTTTGAAACCCCTAAATGTAGTAAAATATATTCTTCAGCCTTTTTATTTCCATAATTTTTTAGATGATTATATATATTTGAATAAATTTTCATGGTATTATAATTTCCAAATGCTATTTGATCATTATAACCTTTTAAATTGTAGTTTGACTCATTAAAAATATACGTATCATAGATATTAGGTATATAAATTGTATTGTCATTAATTTTTCCAATAGAGAATAATTTTTCAAATTTAATTTCTGTTCGCCATTTCATTACAATCTTGAATTTTATTTTTGACTTTTCAATCAAATTCCAACATTGTAATTGATTGTAAAACATACTTTGTATATTAGAATGATCAACTAACTTTTCATAATAAAAATAACATTTTCCAAATTTTTGAATGTAATTTTCAAACTCTATATGGTAATCGTCACGTTGTGTATTTAATGATACAAAAAAATGGAGTTTACCTTTTTTGGAAAAATTTTTAATCATTGTTTCCAACGATGATTTATTATATTCATAATCTTTAATTCTTCCCACTAAGCAAATGGCAATATTTTTCTTTTGTGCTAATATAATTGAAAAAATAACGCATATTACAACAATTGAAATTATTAGTAAATATTGTTTCATTTTTATAAAAGTTGAAAAAATAAAACTAAAGACTACTTTAAAAAATAAAAAGTATTAAATGTTTCCTTGGATTTCTGGATTCATATCAATTCCATGCTTATTTTATTTAATAAAAAGATGGGAAACCGTTTGTCGTAATTGGCTCCCTTTATTAGTTTTATCATGCGAGACTATAGTATTAATTTTTGGAATGATTAATATTATAATCCTTGTCGAGGGAATAAGAAGATCCAGAAATAAATCATTATCTGTTGAACCCATTCATGAAAATCCTAGTGTTTTAATTATTATTCCTACATGTGGAGAAGGAACGACTGTATTACAAAGAACTATGGATGCTATTTTAAAAATTGACTATCCCCAGGATTTAATCACTGCAGTGATTACCGATGATTGTAAAGACGATGATTTACAGGATCTAGTTTTGGAATATCCTCAAATTCATTATAAGCGTCGAGGCTTTATTAAAGGACATGCAAAGGCTGGAAATGTAAATGATACATTATTTAGCCTAGAAAATAAGGAATATAAATACAAGGGACAACTAGTATTAATTTTAGATTGTGATATGGCTCCTTATCCGCTAATACTAAAAACCTTGATACCTTGTTTATATGAAAATAAGCACCTTTATTATGGATTTGTTCAGAGTCCTCAACATTTTGAAAACATTCTAGGATTTGATTTTTTAGGACAACATTACTATTTTTTTTATCAAGTTGTGTTAAGAGCATGGAATGAATTTAAATTAGGAGTTCCTTGTTGTGGAACAAATTGTTTATTTCAACGAGACATTTTAATGAAAGTTGGAGGATTTCAAACTGGAAGCTTGACGGAAGATTTTAAAACATCGTTGGAATTTCATTGTCAAGGCATTCCAACAAGATATTGTCCAGAAATTTTGGCGTGTGGATTTGCTCCCTTGACTCTAGTTGATTTTTTTAATCAACGATGTCGTTGGGCTTTGGGAGGTTTACAGATTGTATTTTCAAGTTCTTTTTATAAAATGAAAAATTTACCTTTTACTCATCAATGGATTTACTTATTTTCTGGACTGTCTCCTGTATTTTCTATTTTTTTTCTGGTTTTGATGATTTGTCCTTTACTTAGTTTTTATATTTCGAGTTCTTTTCTTTGTGGATTAGATAATAAAACATATTTCATTTATTTTACTCCATATTGTGTTTTATACACTTGTATGTTGATTTATTTACACAAAAAATTATCACTAACTGTTTTGATTACCTCTATTCAAGAAACATTATTTATGGTTCCAATGTTATTGCGGGTATTAGCAGTCTTTATTTTTCAATCCATGGGAGTCCATAACATAAGATGGAAAACGACTCCTAAAGATAACCCAAAAGCGTATCAAATGTGCACTTTTTATTGGTTAGTTCCTTATATACTTTATATTGGTTCAAGTATAGCTTGTATTAGCTTTTTTTATAATTCAAAAGGATGGCTAATTAATACTATTTGGAGCTTATTCATGTGTGTTCAAATGATTCCTGTATTATTATATCAAATTCAACAATGTTTCTATTAAAATTTAAAAAAAAAAGAGTAATTGTAAAATGAATTCCCGGGATAACATAAATGATCCTTATTATTTTTTGCCCACGGATAGTTTAATCATACCTATATTAAATAGTAATGACACATCGCCTGCTGATATAATGTCTAATGTTTTTAGTATGATTTTTGATAATTTATTGGAAAGTGATCGGTTTAATGAAGCTGTTCAAAATAGTATGGATACCTATAACCAAGAATTATTTAAAAAAACTAATGAATTTATAATAAAAATTGAACCAGAATTGTACGATGGAGAAACTGAAAAAAAATGTTTTATTTGTATTGAACCATTGGAGGGAAAAGTGTATAAATTAGATTGTGGCCATGTTTACCACCAATCTTGTTTAGAAGAAGCAGTTTCTCATCAACATACTAAATGTTCAATATGTAATAAAGAATTTCCTATACAACAAGAAAAACCTTGGAAAAAAGAAAAGTATACGAATACTAATGGTCATGTAATAACAATATCGTCTCCAGAACAAGAAAACTAATCAAGAAAATTATTTTTATTTTTTAATAGAAAATGCCTGTTAAAAAATATTGCGGAAACAATGAAAATTTGCCAGAAGGTTATAATGAATTTGGTGATCTGTTTACATGTACTAGAAAAGGATTTGGTATTTGTAAATATTCGGGTAAATTAGGTACAAAATATAATGGTCAACCTCCTGATCCTGATAGACCAAAAATTTATTGTGGAAATAAGGATGAAATACCACCTGGCTATATACGAAAAGGCACAAGGAATGAATGTTTAAAACGAGGTTTTGGTCGTTGTTTATATACGGAACCCGAAATTCAGCAACAACAAATAGTTAGGAGACAAGCGCAAGCTCCACAACAAACTCAACGACAATTTACACGAGAATTTTTACAACGTTATCAGGATAATAGTTTAACTAAAACTCAAGTAAAAAGAGTATTTAATCGATTAACAGAGCAACAAAAAATGTGGTTTAATACCAATTTTGTTGTTTCTCAAGATACTATTCATGGATTTTTCAAAATACAACAATTTTAAATTCTATAATAAATGCAGGATTTATGTAATAATCATCGTTGGTATCGACGAAAACAATCCGTTGTTGGATCGGGGACTCAGGGAATTATCTATCAAGCTTGTAGGCAACAACAAAAATTAAATTCTAAATGTCAATTCGTTGTAAAAGAGTCAAGTTCGGGATCTTCTACGGCATATGACGAACTTGCAGCAAATTTAGGAATTGGACCCAACGTGTTTATAGAACAATGTAATGATAAAATTTATCTAATCCAAGAACGTCTAGATGGGACATTATTAAGTTTATTGGAAAGTAGCAAAACTATAAATGAAAAAGATTTAAAATCTTTATCACATCTTATTTATGATTCTATTGATAACATGAATATATTTCATAACGACTTACATGCAGAAAATGTAATGTATAAAATAATGGGTAAAGATAAAAAATTCTACTTGATTGATTTTTCTACAGCTCAACCTATTAATTCAACAGGATTTAAACAATTTGATAGAAAACTTGCTCAACATTCTTTTATTCGAATCAATGACAAATTTATAATGGTTTTGTCCCCCGCACAAATTGAAGAATTAAAATCCAAACATAGACCAACTGTTCAACAAACCCAACAAGAAATTCAAAAAGAAAAGGAACGAATTCGTAAAATTAATGTAGCGAAACAAATTGCTGCCAAACAATTAGAATTAAGAATGAAAAAGTTTAAAAAATAAATATCTAAAAAGAAAATATGAATGTATTGTTTCAAAAAGATCAATCTTATTTTATTTACAACAATCTAGTTTTAACATTTGAAGAATTGAAAAAACATTTTCAGTATTATCCTTTGGGAAACTGGATAAAATCAGCTCGAGCTATTTCTCTTGTAGAAAATAACTTTTTACATTGCGAACTAAAAACAACCAAGGATACTTGGGAAAAAGCAGAATTAACATTTGATTATCATCATTTTTATGATAATGAAAATGGAAAATTCCAAAAAACTAAATTTGGGAATCCAAACATATTACCCAATGGAAACTGGATAAAATGTATAATTAATTTTAAATTATTAAAACCCGCGAATGAAAAAGGACAAGGAAAATTAAAATGTGATTTACGAAATAAATATAGTAGTTATACCTATAACGAACTCGAGTTTGATATTAATGACTCTTATGACAATATAAATGGCGAGTTTTGGAAATTTAATAATGATATAATTTCTATTCTAAAGTTATTGGATCCTATTCCCAAAAAAATTTTTCAAACCCATAAAAACTTGGATTATGTTTTATTAAAATATAAAACACGCACTGGTTATCAAAGTTGGTTTAAATACAATGTAGATTTTGAATACAATTTTTATTCTGATGAAAAATCTCAAAAATTTATCCAAGATAATTTTGATTCCAAAGTCCTGGAAGCCTACACAAAATGCCCTTTAAGCGTAATGAAGGCTGATTTATGGCGATATTGTGTAATTTATCATTATGGAGGTATTTACGCCGATATGGACGCAGTTTTAATGACAGACCCAATTGTATTTTTACAAAGCAATTCATTACTTGTATTTTCTCCAGAAACAGATAATATACACTTATGTCAATGGACATTTGCAGCACCTGCCAAATCTCCAGTTTTAAGATCAATTATTGATTTATCGGTAGAACGAATATTATCATGTCAAGAGATTAAGGGAGATCATATTATTCATTTTTTAACAGGGCCAAAAGTATTTACCGATGGAATAGAAAAATTTTTAAACAGTATGAATTGTAAAACGTATTCCTCTAAATTTAAATACGAAAACTATCAAAACAATATTTTACATTGCTTTAATCCTCACTATTTTCACAATAAAGTTATTCGCCATTTATTTGCTGGTTCTGATGATGATGGATGGAAGCCAGAAAGAGATAAATTACTTTTATAAAAAATTGAAATTTGAACAATAAGAATCCCCAATTCCATTTAAAAAAATCATGTATATTTTACCGTCTCGATTCTTTTTATCGAATTGCATTGTTTTATATAATGCCATTATATCCATTTCTGGAGGTAATTGAGTTGGTAATCCAATTTTTTCAAACAATTTTAAAATTCTACTATATTCTTCCTTTTTTAATGTTCTTTTTAAACATGATAATTTAGATTCTAAAATGATACCAATTGACAACGCTTCTCCATGTAAATATTTACCAAAACTTGCTTCTTTTTCAATAGCATGCCCAAAGGTATGACCAAAGTTTAAATATTGCCTTTCATTTCCTTGTTCAAGACTGTCCATTTCAACAATCCTTGTTTTTATTTTACAGCATTTTTTGATTACCTGTAATAAAGTTATTTTGTCTCGTTTTAACAATAAATCCATATTGTTTTCCAACCAATCAAAAAATTTGGAATCTTTAATCAATGCATATTTTATAATTTCAGCAATCCCTGATTTATATTCTCTATCTGGTAAAGTTTTTAATAATGAAATATCAATACATACCTCTGTAGGTTGATAAAATGTTCCAATCAAGTTTTTGCCTAAATGATGATTAACTCCTGATTTCCCTCCTATACAAGAATCTACCATGGCCATCAAGGTCGTAGGAATTAATACATGACCAATTCCTCTCATATAAATATTAGATACAAAACCACATAAATCTCCCACAACACCTCCCCCAAAACTAATCAAACTACTTTGCCGATCGAGTTTATTTTCAAGTGAGTAATCAATAATGGAGGAAACCGTATTTAATGTTTTGTAAGATTCTCCATCTGGAATAATAAAAGTATGTTTTGGTAAATAATTTTTATAATAATCATTTAATTTTGTATTCGTTACCACCAATGAATTTGGTTTTTTAAAAAGAGTTGAATAATAATTATCTCCAATCGTAATATTATACGGTCGTTTATTATTGGAAGCCAACAAAAAATAAATAAAACAATGTTTCATTTATTAAGATTTTAGCTTGCTTTAAGCTTTGTAATCGACAGACATGACCTTACCCAACATGACTAAACTATTGGACTCCATGATGGCTACGCGTCCTAAACCTTGAGAATTTTCATAACTCTCACAGTAAAATGGAAGCATAGGTTGAAAAGTGACTTCGGCTTGTTCATAAGCTTCCAAGAAATCGGGGTTTTCAACCTTGACATTTGCCGTCTTTTTACTCATTTTCCAATGGATATCGGTAATTTTACAGGCCGTTTTACCAGTTCGAATATGAACAATAGGTGTATATCCTTTCTTAAGTTGTCCAGGATGTTCTTGGACGAAAACCATGGCACGGAACTTTTCGACGGGTTTTAAAATATTTTCCTTTTCAATATACATAACATCTCCAGTCTTGGGTAAAGCATCTTTGTTAAGACCTTTCAAGTTGATACCGATGTTATCACCTGGAACCGCTTGAGGATAAGATTTATGATGCATTTCAATAGAAAATACTTTACACCCGCCAATGTTGGAGGGAGTAAATCCTACAATATCGTTTGGTCTTAACGTTCCAGTTTCAATTCGTCCTGCAACCACAGTTCCAATACCTTTAATACTATAAATTCCAGACACAGACATACGTAGCTTTCCTTCAGGGTTTCGTTTGGGAGGTTGAACAAGTTTGTCAAGAGCATCTAATAAAGTATGACCCTTGACGGTTTCCTTGGGATTGATATTACATTCAAAACCCTTGTACCATGGCATATTTGGGCTTGGAGTTAAAATATTATCTCCCTTGAATCCAGCAATGGCTAAAAATGGAAGTTTCTTTGGTTTAAAACCAATACTTACCAACATCTTTGTCATTTCTTCCTTAATTTCAAGGTATCTTTCTTCACTGTAGTTTACGGAAGGATCATCCATCTTGTTAATTCCTACAATAATTTGCTCAATTCCTAAAAGGAAAAGAAGACGAGCGTGTTGTCTTGTCTGCCCTTGTTGTTGCCCTGTGGAGTGATCCGCTTTTTGGATTGCCGTCTCAAAAGCTCCTTTGTTGGAAGGTACAAGAAGAAGAGCCACATCTGCTTGAGATGCACCGCCAATCATATTCTTAATAAAATCTCTATGCCCAGGAGCATCAATAATTGTATAATGTTTAGAATCAGTAAAGAATTCTTTTGTATTACATTGAATCGTAATACCACGCTCTCTTTCTTCCTTGTTATTGTCCATATAAAATGCAAATCCAAAAGATTCTTTACCCATTTCTTTGGCAGTTTGTTTAAGTTTGTCCATTTCACGATCGGATATACCTCCTAATGAAAATAGTAAATTTCCGCAAAGAGAGCTTTTTCCAGCATCGACTTCACCGACAATTACAATACTAATATGTTCCTTTTTTATTTCTTCTGACATTGTTTAAATTATACAATTTATTTCTTTAAACCAAACGTTTTAAAAAATGAAAAAAAATTTTGTTAAAAAAGAAATTTCAAGCAAAATGTATACCTTACCTATTGAAATAATTCGATTAATTTATGAATATGATTCAACTTTTTCTGAAATTTATTCCAATGCTATTAAAAAATTTGATTACACTTATACTGAACGTCATGTATTTAATAAATGGACGGGACATCATAAATATTTCTTGGAAAATGGTTATTTAGTCAGAGAATTTCATATCAATAACCAAGGAAATTACATTGGTAAAGTAATCTCTTATTATATGAATCGAATTTGGCAATCATCAAGCTATAATAATGGAATATTACATGGAGAACGTGTAGAATACCATTTGAATGGAGTTTTTAAAACAAAATTGCTTTATGAAAATGGGAAAATGGTTTCCACTTCTGTCATTCGATATTTTGATAATGGTAATTGCTTTAGTATTACGAATTATGAAAATGGAAAACGACATGGTATTTGTAAAATGTTTAATAAAGATTCAACGTTTAAATCCATTCATTATTACAAAAGAGATAAATTAATCAAATAAATATTCCAATTTATTTTTGATAATGCTATTTCTTTGTCCGCCACAATATTTTATAATTGGGGATTCTTTTCCTTTATAATATTTTAGAAATGGAACTAGAAATAGATTTTGCCAATTCATGGAATTTAAATATAAATAAGGCCCAGTTTCCGCTTGTAATAAACTTATTTTATAATTATAATTACTATTTTGTAAAATATATAAACAAGATATATGCATTGATAAATAAACTGGATGACTTATACCAGATGTATCCGTACTGGACTTTATATGCTTTACATAATCTTTTACTTTTTCATAATTGTTAATTTCCAAAAACTTTACACACCAATCGGATATAAATTTAGAATTTGGAACACAAGCCATAAACCAATTTTCTACAATAGGTATTTTGTTGTTGCGTTTATGACGGACATTACAAGTACGAATTTTATACCCGACATATTCACTTTGATTCGTAATTTGATACCAATGAATCCAATCTAATGGTATATTAAGATATAAACTTGCATCAAGCCAAATACCTCCATGATTTTTTAAAATTATCATTCTTATAAAATCTGCTATTTTTTGATGAGTTTTTGCATGCTTTAATTTCAAAACATCAATAGGAATATAGTCTTTTATATTGTCTTGATTTATAATAATAATTTTATAAGAAGGATTGTGTCTTTTCCATGAATTAATACATTTTTGAACAAATTTTGGAATAGTAGTATGATTCCAATAGGTATAAATAACATTGGGTATTAGACTAGTTTTGTAAATACTTTTGTTTTGGTAGTCGGAAAAATTTGCAGAATTAACCTTCTTTTTTATGATTGTAAAACAAAATTTATTGATTATCAGATTTAATAATAAAAGAATTATAAAAATAACTATACAAATTAGTAAAACATGAATATTCATTTATTTATCTTAATTTAAAATTTTTATCCAAATTTAATTCACAATTGTCTTTTTGATCACAGATTGAATCTAATTGATTTTTATACATTTCAAATACAGAACCTGTTTTCAAAACATAATCATTAATCGACAAATTCATACACGCCCCATGTTTCACTGCCTCATGTTCATATAAATAATAAACAGTTTTATTACATACACTACTTTTACTTTTACTTAACCCGTTTAACCAATATTCTTGAACAAACTCGCTTTGATTAAAATAATTTGATGGTATTAGAGGACAACATTCTGGATACCCAATTTTACATGTTTCAGGCCAAAGACCATGAATTTTGTAAGAATTTTTTTCCAACACAAAAGCAAAAATATAACTCAATACAGTACAAAATTTGGGACTATACATTTTTTATTTGGTTATTATCTTATTAAACTATAAATCCAAAGTTTGTCTGGTCACTAATTTTTGTTGCTGTAAAACTTCTTCTTGGGTTTCTCGAGTGTTTGTAAAATGAACAAACCACCCTTTATACTCTCTTTTATCAATACTGGTTTCTCCAAAAGATTCAATCCATTTTTTAACTTCTCTATCCTGATTGATCAAGCGTAAAATTTTTTGAACTAGTACTAAATTATTTCTTGGTCTAATTTTTTGCAAGACAATTTGCTCTTGATTTAATATTTTGATTAGAAATTCAACACACTGGAAATAATCGGTTAAATGAGAATCGTCATTTAAAATTGCACTTCCAATTACATTTTCATACAATTCAAAATTCGAATGACTTGGATTAAAAATTTCACGATAAGTTGGATAATTACTCATTACTGTGTTAAAATACAATTTAAAAAACCGAGCACTCTTTGAATTTCCAACCAATACTGGAAAATTATCCACTTTGACTACTAAACTTAAAAAAAGCTTTATTAGACTAACTGGTATTATATCACGTTCCCAAACTTTTCTTTGAAAATCATGCCAAGAATTTCCTGAAACTTTTATTAAAAGATAAAGCATTGTCCACATCCAACAATATTGATTTTGATTATCTGGTCCCATGATAATAGAATTTACCATAAAATCAACGGGTTGAGCTTTAATGGCTCCAGCATACATATTTCCAGTATCTAGTGCGCCTCCGGTAATTTCAAAAGAATAAAATTCCAAAGGTATTTTAGATTCATCATCATAGAAATAATCACAAACAAATTTTTGACGACTTGATAAGCGAAATGTTTCTTTAAGAATTTTTACAAATTTTGGTACATAATCAGAACTTACTCGTTGGGATTTTTCATATCGCATCATACTATCATACATAAAAATGGTTTCATCTTTATAATAAGCACCGCAGAAATGTCCAAAATCAATTTCATCAATAGAAATTATTACAGGGGTTCCATTTTCTAATTTGGGTTTCTTGGAATTCTTAAACCAACCTGTTTGTGGATTGTATATTTGTTTAGAAATAAATCCATCTTTTTTTTTTTCTAGAAAGTAAACTTTTTTTCCTGTTCTATCATAAATTTGTTCAGCAACTAGTTCAAAAATAGTAGGCTCGTCATCGTCACGATCTTTATAAACTTTGGTCACCATTTTCGTAGCACTGTCTGGAAATAATGAACTTATTTCATGAGTTTTATAAACGGTATATAAATCAGCAAGATCTAAAAATTTTTCCTCCGGCCCCAAAAATTGATGTTGTCGTTGTAATGGAATTGGTAAAAATTCTTGTTGCATTTTTATTTTAATAATTAAATAAAAATGCCTGAAAAAAGCGATTTAACGATATTTAAACATAATAGAAAAAGTTTTAAAGAAGCTTTAGATGAAGATTGGAAACTTGGGTGGAAAAAATTAAAAGAAATTCATGAAAAAAATCAAACCGATGATTTATTATTGTCATCTCAATTAACTCTTACTTATTTAGGAGCAGTAAGAAAATTATTAGTAGATCGATTATTTAAAAAATGTAATAAATTTACAATTCCTGAAAAAAATTCTATACTCGTATTAGGTTCAACTAATATTACTTCTGATTATGATGCAACCATTGTTGGACCAGATGCCCCTTATATTTTAGAGTGTATGTTTAAAACTTTTTATAAAAAACATAACAACATTCTTCCTTTTGCAATGGATACCAATTTATATTGTAATGGTATTTATTATTATGACCCAACTTATCCCACGTTACAAATGCTGATTAAGATGGATGAAGCAAGACAAATCAATAATAATTTTATATTAAAACCAACAGAGTCTACTCAATTGATTTTTTTATGTTTTTCACTATTAAGACTTTTGCCTTTTTTAAAAAAAAATTCTGTTGGTTTTGATCCTAACATTATAAAAATGGTTGATCAATTAAATAAAAAATTAAATAATTTGTTCACCATGGAAAAATTAAAACTTTCAAAAAAGAGAATAAAAAATACAGAAAAAAATTTTCAAGATTCTGAAGAAATATTAGATACGCTAATAAAATACAAATTGAAAATTAAATTATCCAAAGAAATTTATGGAATGCTTTTTTCACCAAATATTTCAACTATTAGTCCAAATATATTTCAAAAAGTTTGTATGGCTCAATATTATTCCATGGAATCTTATTTTACACCTTCAACAGTTATGATTGTAGTCTTGGGAATTCAAGGAAAAATTCCTTTACCCAAATTAACCATGGTGGAAATTTTTTGTTGTGTATTTGAAAATATTGGTGAAATTTATGATCATTTAGGAAATAAGATTTATCCTTGGAAAAAATTTTTAACCGTTATTAAAAATCTTTCAAAATATATTTACCGAGTTTTTTATGCATTAACTTTATTAAATCCTCAATATAAAGCGTTTTCCAACTCTATCCATCAAAATATTGTCAAAAAAAGAGGAGCTACTTTTTCACCAGAGGATGAAAAAAATATTGTGGAATTATTAATTCCTCCTAAACTTGTTGGTAAAAAAATTTCCACAAAAGAATACATGAACGAAATTTATACTCCTATTTTAGCAGAATTGGCAGAATATGTTAATCAACTTTTATAAACTTTTATTTTTTATTAATATAGAATGTCTGGATTTTATATTAACATTTCATCACAAAATTACCGTTTGTTCTGTGCAGAAAGTGATTATGCTAAAGGTGTAATTATTACCGGAGCTAAAATGAATTTAAATTACGGATTAGGAGGTAGTCTACGTTTATCGACAAGTCCAACCGGTAAAGAAGGAGATTGGACATATTTTAGTTTATTGAATAAAACACTTTCATGGGAGATAGATTTATCAAATGTTCCATGCGGATTAAATTCAACGTTTTATTCTGTTTATCTTAAAGATGGGCAAAGCTATAAAGATGCCTGTGCAACATACCCGAGCACGACTGAATTAGATTTTATGGAAGCTAATAAATACAGCTGGCATACAACGCTTCATCGAGCCAATAATGATTGTGGTTCCGCTCCGCCTATTGGATTTGGAGGAACGATTAATAATTCCAAATACCAATTTTATGATTTATCCGGTCAACAAAAAAATGTCAATTTGTTGTATGGCCCAGGAACTCAATATTTAATAAATACGCTTGAAAATTTTACTGCTTCTATTGAATTTGCTACGACAAATAGTATTCTTACTTCTGTCAATATAAAATTAACACAATCAGGAAATAAAATTGGACAAAGTTATAATAGTAATAATGAAGAGTACAAAGGCTGGTTGGAAGCTTTAGGTAAAGAAATGGTTGTTACAGAAAAAAGTGGAAATGTATTCGTATGGAGTATTTGGACGGGAGGTCTTAATTGGTTGGAATCACCGCCTTGTGGATACAATTCAAAGCCAAAATGTGATTCTAATTCTTGTCAATACACAATTTCGAATATTAATTTACAATAAATTTTTAAAAACTATTTAATAAATGTCAACTTACTCCTTTCCATGTCAGTCTTTTGAATCTAAAAATATACAAGATTTTCATACAAATAAAATTATTCTACCCGATACTTTACTAGTTGAATGGCTTTTTACAGAACCCGATTTACTTGATGGAAATAAATTAATCCAATTAGAAATTACCAATCCCAAAACTAAATTAAAAACTCACTGCGGAGTGAAAGAGTTTAAAGATGAAACACTGATTCCAAAATGGATTATGTATAATTTAGGATTGAAAGAAAATGACCCTGTTACTATTAAAAAAACAAGCTTACCTATTGCCACCTCGGTAACTTTTCAGTCTAAAAGTAAAAATTTTACCCGAGATGTAAAAAATCCAGAGGAAACCTTGGCTGCAAATTTGTCCCATAATTTTTCTTGCTTGTCGGTGGGGGATAACATTCCTATTTTTGATAATGATAAATTATACATCTTAGAAGTGACTGCTTTGGAACCACAAAATAGCGTTTCTTTAATCAATCCTCTAACCATGGAGATGGAAGCTGTTTTGGATATTCTACCTTCCCAACGACAAAAACAACTTTTTCAATATCAAAAACAACAAAAGGCCTTAAGAGGTGCTTATTCAAAGGAAGATCCTTATAAAGAATTACAAGATAAACTTGTAGCGTTACAAAAGAAATACAATTTTCCTAAATTACAACAAGATAAACAAAGTCTAGAAAAATTAATTTCAATCAATAAAAAACGTCCCAATCCTATTATTTCCAATAGTATACAAACCGTTAAAAAAAGAATTCAACAAGCGCAACAAAAAATTAGAAACTATCAATCCAATATTTCTACAAGACAAGTGAAAGAATTAATCAAGTCAAAATACAAAAACATTCATCCTAGAGAACTTGAAATATTGGCTTGCGTAAAACCTTCTGTGAAAGAATTGGAAATGTATCCAGATATGCTAAAATGGGTTCAAAGGGAGATGAGACTAGCAGCTTTTAATAAAAAATGAATCAAAAACCTAAAATTTCATTTTGAATAAAAATGAAATGGACTTGGATAATGTGTTTTACAAATCTTATTCATAGTTTAGATATAAAATTAACTAAACAAGATTTAAATTTACACGAATTTACGTTTAATGTAAATGCTACTATTAATCATAAAGTTTCGAAACTAAATCATTTTAAACCATTATCGATTCGTTTTATTGAAAACCCTCTTTATCAGTA
>Ga0214919_10000775_pt1 | contig 54893 bp, 39 predicted proteins | sample LL1503_MetaG_FD_177994 | JGI IMG/M metagenome (GOLD analysis project Ga0214919, IMG submission 177994) | Freshwater microbial communities from Lake Lanier, Atlanta, Georgia, United States - LL-1503 | ecosystem: Environmental > Aquatic > Freshwater > Lake | place: USA: Georgia | collected... | reverse complement strand
AAGTTTTTAAAAAAGATCCATTACCATAACCAACATCTAATATACTATTTATAGGTTCATTTATTGATCCAAATATGTATCCTAATCGTAAATTAGACATATAGTTATTAAGTTCACCATATGTGTCGTATCTTTCTTTTACATATGTTTTATCATATGTAAAATCTTCTTTATCCACTTGGTAAATTAAACCATCATTATTAATATTATAATTTTCTAACATAATTTATTTTTTATAAATTATTGATGTTATACTTGTTGGTGCCAAATAGAAAATCTCAATTGATTTAATGTTATTTTCTAAATAAAGTTTTTCTTCATCAGATAAATAATCCGAAATTATTTTACCTGTATTTTTGAAACTTTCTAACATTTCTAATGTTGTTATTTTAGTTGGGTCACCCCATCCCCATACTGAATTTTTTTCTGGGATTCTAACTTCAGGGCTAGTATGTAAATCTTCCATCACAAAAATACCATCACTTTTAAGTGATTTAAAAAATGCTGCTATTGTAATTTGTTGATCATACATTACATGAGACCCATCATCAAGAATTATATCATATTCGGAAATTTTATTAGCATACTCGTCAACAAGTTCTTTATTAGATTGATCAATATAATCAACAACAACTTTACCTTGACTGGTTAAATCAAATGAATTAATATCTAATCCTAATATTTCGGCATTTGGAAAATACTCGTCCCAAACTTTTAATGAGTTTCCTGGTACCCATCCCGCATCTTGCCAAAAACCACCAACACCAATTTCACAAAACTTTTTAACCTCATCTCTAATTGGTGAGAAATATTTTTCATAAACTGAATTAAAATAATTATGAGTAAAATCTTTATCTGTTGGGTGTTTTTTTGCAATATCACTCATCGTTTCTCTTTCATCTTTATTGATATTGAAAATTTGACTATGGACATCATCTAAAGTTCTATATGGTTGATCTCCATATGAAAATGCATGAAAAATAAAGTTTTTATCTACAAAATTTTTATATAACCTACCGTTAAGAACTTTATTAGTTATTACATTAATATTAGATTTTGAATCTATTCTACTATTAATAAGGTAACCAAAACAAGTTTGATCGTGCCATAAACCTGTTTTATAATACCCTACCTCATTATTTGGTCCTCCCGTTAATGTATCACAAACATCCCACCATTTTTTTAATATCATTTTAGTCCAATCACTATTCTTTAATAAGAACACTCCCGCATTTATAACACTTGGTCCGTAATCTTCGGTACATATAATATTAAAGTTATCATCAATAAACTCTTCAATTCTTCTTGTTGGGTCAGAAACAATTGCGTCCGCATCTAAAAACAAAACATAATCAGGATTATGAGTTTCAAAAACTTCGGCAATAAATTTTGGTTTATACCAAGTTGCGGATCTACCCTCTAACTCAGTTTTTATTTTTAAATCATCTTTTTCAACATGATAAACATATCCTTGTTCATCACAATATTTTTTATTTATTTCTTCCGAATATTTACCATAAGAAACATTAGAAGTATAAAACTGAGCAATAACAATTTTTAAATTCATATAATTATTTTTTTTTATTTTTATAAGTTACCTGTTATTCTATCACACCATCCTTTTGATATTGAGTGAGGCCATACAACCCAATAGGTTGGTTTATCTGTTGCATTAAATTCTCTCCATACCTTACAATAACCATCAGGATCATTTTTCATTCTGTTGATTTCATTAATATCGGCATCTAATCTATATAACGTTTCGTCCTTTGAGTTATGGAACGCTACCACCCAAAAATCATAATCTGTTTCAGGTACGCTACCATAATTAACATCAATACAATGTTTAAATATTGAAGAGAAAGATTCTTTCCATTCTTCTTCTGAATTATATGTGTAAGGGGTTGGTGGGTATTGTTTGTCTAATGTATATTGTTGTACCGCTCTTTTTGAAAATAATAGACCAGAATATTTTTCATAATCTTGTATCGTTCTTTCAGTTCCTAAACCATAGATACCAAAATCACTATCAGGAATTTCACCATCAACACCTAATAATTGTCTATTTTTTTGGTGACATCTTTCATTTCGTTTACCCCATTCTTTATCATCATCCCATTGTTTTGTTCTACCCTTACGAGTATACTCATGCCAAATAACCGTTTTATGTGGGTGGAATAAATCATATCCGTGAGTATATGCTCTTACCGCAATTGAAATTTCTTCTCCGTGAAAATAAAACTCAGGATCATGTTGTACTTCAGTTGAAAATTGACCTAAAGTAAAACAGAAATGTGCCGAATAAAATCTTGAGGGAATTGGAGACTTTAATTTGTCCCAACCTGGTATTGTTTCAGGTAAAAAGAAAACACAACCTTCAGGTGTGAATCTGTCAAATGCCATTCTCCATGGCTCTTTAACTCTTCCTTGTGGGTCATTATCAGGATCAAATGAAGAAACATATCCCGTCAACAAAGGTTTCTTATATCCTTTCTTTTGTAATTGTTTAATCATTTTGATTAAGGTGTCATCCCAATCCTGTTCAAATCTCATGTGAGAATCTAATTGTAATGTATATTCTTCACCTTCATATAATTGTTGTGTCAAGTTTCTTGCCCAACAAACTCCTGTTGAATCGGTGTAAGGTATATTTAAAATTCTAAATCTGTTGTCATTTTCATATTCTGAAAGATCGTCAAAACCGTCTTCAGGGTGAAATTGTCTTGCGATACCAAGTCTAATGTTTTTTGGTTTTTTTGCTTTTTCCAACATATCTTTAATTGTTGGGATTAATTGGGGATCTCTGTAAGATGCAATTTGTACAAATATTCTCATAGTTTTTTATTAAAAAAATATTAAAAAAATAACTAAAGAAAATACTTAATTTAATTTAATTTTAACAAGGAATATTGGGTAAACCCCAATTAGGTTGTGGTAAAACCCATGCTCCGGCTCCCCCAGCAAAACCTGATGGAACTGTTCCTATTTGAAATACTGGCCATGGGCTAAGATCTTGATTAAATACAGAACAACCATTAAACATAAAAATCATATTTATAACACTTGATACACACCATGCACTAATATCTTGATTAAAATTAGGACAAGCACGAAACATAGAATTCATATTTAGAACACTTGATACATTCCATGAACTAATATCTTGATTAAAATTAGTACATTGTTGAAACATATTACTCATATTTAGAACAACTAATGGAGTCCACGAATTAAGTGGTTGATCAAAATTAGTGCAAGTACGAAACATAGACTGCATATTTCCAACAAGTGATACATCCCATGAATCAATATTTTGATTAAAATTAGTACACCCATTAAACATATAAGCCATACTTGTAACATTTGATACTACCCATGAATTAAGTGGTTGATCAAATAGGGTACAATTATTAAACATAAACGTCATAACTCCAACAAGTGATACATCCCATGAATTAAGTGGTTGGTTAAAATTAATACACCCACTAAACATAGAACCCATATTTTGAACACTTGATACAATCCATGAATTAAGTGGTTGATCAAATAGGGTACAATTACCAAACATACCACCCATAGTTTGAACAAGTGATACATCCCATGAATTAAGTGGTTGGTTAAAATTAATACAACCACTAAACATACTCGCCATATTTAGAACTGCCGATACAATCCATGAATCAATATTTTGATCAAAATTGGTACAAAAATTAAACATAGACTGCATATTTGTAACACTTGATGGAACCCATGAATTAAGTGGTTGATCAAAATTGGTACAAAAACTAAACATAAAACTCATATCTAAAACACTTGATACTATCCATGAATCAATATTTTGATTAAAATTGGTACAAAAATTAAACATACCACTCATATCTAAAACACTTGATACATCCCATGAATTAAGTGGTTGATCAAAATTGGTACAACTACGAAACATATCACTCATATTTGTAACACCTGATACTATCCATGAATTAAGTGGTTGATTAAATACAGTACATTGACGAAACATACTACCCATATTTGTAACACTTGATACATCCCATGAATCAATATTTTGATCAAAATCATAACATTGACGAAACATAAAACCCATATTTTGAACAAGTGATACATCCCACAAATTAAGTGGTTGATTAAATACGTAACATTCCGCAAACATACCTCCCATATTTGTAACATCTGATACAATCCATGAATTAATATATTGATCAAATAGATGACAATCCGCAAACATACCACCCATATTTGTAACACTTGATACATCCCATGAATCCATATTATTTACCGTTGTTAATTGAATACAACCAGCAAACATATTTTCGGTAGTTAATACATTAGTCAAATCTAATATATCAGTAACACTAGTTAAAGTAAGAGAACTACAATTTTCAAAAGTTCTAAAACCACTCACAATATTAAAACAACTTCCCCATTGTGTAACACTTATTAGATTGGTTACATTAGTTGGGTCATTAACGCCAAAATTAAAATTTGTTATTTCTCCATTTATTGTTATTGTGTATGTTCCCGCAATTGAGTAAGTATGTGATCTATTTGTGTAATTATTTATACTCGTAGGAGAACCATCACCCCAATCAATAGTTCCATTGTAAATTCCTGATGGACTATAAGGTAAATTAATTGTTTCACTTGAAGATGTTGTGGTCCATACGGATATAAAAGAATCAGGACAAATTCCAGGATATGTTGGCGTTGGTGTTAATGTGGGTGTTTGTGTTAATGTTGGTTTTACCGTTTGTGTTGGTGTTAACGTTTGTGTTGGTGTTAACGTTTGTGTTGGAGTTAATGTTGGTGTTAACGTTTGCGTTGGAGTTAATGTTGGTGTTAACGTTTGTGTTGGAGTTAATGTTGGTGTTAACGTTGGCGTTGGTGTTGGTGTTGGACATGGGCATGTTCCAATTATAGTAATAATAGGATTTGGTCCAGTAATAACAATTGGGTATGTTGTTGAACAAATAAAAGTAGCTGGTTCACCTCTTTCCAAAAGAAACGGAGAATAAGGCATATACCCAATAGGTGGTGGATTATCACAACAAGGATCAAATGATACTAATGAGTCATCAACTTCGGTGTTAGGTAAAAATAAACTATATGCAATACATGGTAATGCGGAAATGGTAGGAGTTAATGTTGGAGTTGGAGTTGGTGGAATACAAGACCCATTAACACAAGGTGATCCATAATTAAGTGCGGCATTTACCAAATTTGTAACATTACTACCACAATAATAAACTGTGGAATAAGGTGGAACAAAAACATCATTAAAAACATTCCCAAAACAATCCGTATATGTAAATGTTCCACCACTACTGTTATTAGAACTAACCTCAATACAACAACAACTACACGGACCTGTTGCGGTTGGCGTTAATGTTGGTGTTAATGTTGGAGTTTGAGTTGGTACACATTGGTACAATTCAAATGTTTCACAATTCAGTGAATCAACTATTTTTATTAATATTGGTGTCGTATATTCTAATGGATACGGAGAATCAAAGGTTATTGTTCCTCCACCAAAAGTTGTTGCAAAATAACAATACGTGTTTGTTATGTCACACACATAAATATTATATGGTGGTGTTCCAGTTGATACCGTTAATGTTATTTGATTTGGCATTAAATTCTTTTAATATAAATATATATTTTTATATTTAATTAATAAGTAAGTTTAGATAACTGTAAATATATCATTATAACCCAAATCTTGATTTACTTGCGTTGTAATTGTTTAATACGTCATTAGTAGATAATGCAGTATTGTAAACCTGCATTCCACCAAATCTCATATTAGCAAAAGAACCATCACCTAAATTTGTATTATCTGCATGTGCAATCGCGTAATATAGATTAGCACCGGGTGTTGATCTACTTATTGTGCCTGAAGTAACGGCTAATGACCCATTAACATATCCTCTTAAATTGGTTCCATCATAAGTAAACCCGACATAATACCAATTGTTTAGTGGTGTTGAGATTGATGACGCAAATCCTGATGGTTGGTTATTCCATACTGAAAAACGAAGTGTTCCTGAAACCATTTCTATTTGAGAATCGTGCCATCCGGAGTTTGGAGTTGTTTGTCCTATTTCTTGTACAATAACCCCATTATCCATTGGATATACCCATACAAATATAGATATTATGGTAGATGAGTTAGCTGGATTTAGTTTTGAACCTAATGCGGTGTTAGTAGTAAAGTATTCATTAATACCATCAAAAGTTAAATATGCCCCACCCGATGATGTGTATGTTGGCGAATTAAATGTTGTCGCATTACTATTTCCTTGTAAGTCTGTAATTGTAGTTCCGCTTCCGGGATATGATGATGAATTACTAATATCATAATTTAAAATAAGTCCTGAGGTGACAAAAGAAACATAAGAAGTCCAATACCCATTTGTCGTTAAATACGATGTACAATCACTGGTCGTTGTAAATGTTTGTTTAAATACAGAATTAACTAAGTTAATAAATGATTGGTCTGTTTTTAATTTTGACCTTGAGAATCTGATATAAGCCGGTACATTGTTAGGGTTTGGTTGGTTTCCACTAGTATTTGGTCTACAAATAACATAACCCAAATCTTCATCAGGACCATTCCACCATCTAGGGTTTCCAGTAAATCCCGATGTTGGCGTACCAACGGCCAATGAACCAATTTGTGTTGTTCCTGATATGGTTGAACCTGTGTTATATGCGAAAGGTCTTGTTGTTGCCATTTATTACAGTCCAAATCTTGATTTAAGATTATCAAAAATAACACCTATCTCAGAATCAGATAATGCTCTATCGTAAATCTCAACATTGGATATTTTACCATTAAAATACTCCCCATTATTTGTTACACCAATTTTCATATTATCAGCATTTGGTACATTATGACTTGAGCCAGGAGTATCTTGATTAATCATAATATTATTTACCCAAATTTGTCTAGTTGTTCCATCAAATCTCGCCACCGCATTATACCAAGTATTAATCGATAAAGATGCTCCCGCAGCTAAATCATTACCCCACCAATAATTTAAAAGATTAGTATTACCCAATCTAAATGCGTTCACTTGATTACCCGAACCCCAATTACCCCATCCAACAAGTCCGTTACCACCCAAAATACTTGGATTAAACCAAACACTGATAGTGTAATTACTATTACCTATAGGAATATTAGTTGGTGAACTAAATGATATGTATTGTGAACCATTAAATGTTAGTACACCACCATCCGATGAACTGTATGTAGGTGAATTTTGTAATGTTCCTGTATTATTATTCCCCGATAAATCATACCATTGATTACCACTACCTGAATAACTTAAACTTGAGCCAGCGTCAACATATAATGTTAATCCATCTGTTGGAACTAATATTCCTGTATATGAAGTCCAAAATCCATTTGTGGTTAATCCTGATAAAGCATCAGTAGTCGTTGTATAAGATTCATTTAATAAATTATTTGCCAATCGTATAAATTCATTATCATCAAAGTTATTTGTTCTATAAAAACCAACTGACGCAGTTACGTTCCCTAAAAAATTATAATCAGATGGGGTACCATATTTTGGGTAATTTAATACTTCCATAGTCCCATAAATGTAAGGACATAACGCAGGATAAAAATTATTTAAACCATTCATTGGTAAATAACCATTCAGCGTTATTGGGTCGGCACTAGGGTTATTATTCCAATCACCTCCATTAACTCTTATAAACCAACCTTGTCCGTGAGAGATTGCAATATCAATAATGTCACCTGTTGTCCAAGTGGGTAGACCTGACTGTTCAACACTTCCATTAAAATAATATTTTCCGTCATCAGAAAAACCAATACTGTTTACATCATTTCCAGGGTACCCATTAAATGGACCTGAGTAATTCATTGAGGTTAACCCAACTCCAACAAAATGTCCTCCGATTCCAACAGATGGATTTGTTGATGTATATTTAACACTAAACATTACCTTATCGGAACCTGAAATAAGTGTCTCACCTAAAACGGTTTGAGAGTATGAAAATACTTGACTTGCGGTTTGATTATTATTACTTAATGAGATATCAATTCCTTTATAGGTTGGACTTAAAGATAATGCGTCTTCAGGGACATTTGTCGGTTGATTTCCTCCTGAAACGGGTTGTGCAATTACATAACCCAAATCTTCATCGGGTCCATTCCACCATTCCATTCCTGTGAATCCTGATGTAGGAAACCCTACGGCTAAATTACCAACCTGAATTGTTCCTGAGATTGGTGATCCTGTATTATACGAAAAAGGTCTTGTTGTTGCCATTATTGTTGTTTAACAATAAATATCATTAACTAAACTATTTCTAACACTTTATTATAAACCGCAAAGATTGTTGGGTGACACTCAAAGGTTTCTTTTCTTTCCAAACAATTAACGAGTGATGGTATACCTTGTATTGATTGCCATTCTCTAACACCATACCTCATGTCGGAAGCACAATTAAGACCACAACCACCAACCACGTAATGATATTTATATTCTTGTGAACCTTTTCTATATGGTGATCTAAACTCAGGATTAATTGAACTGCCTAATTGAATTATCTCTGCGTCGGTTGTTCCTGCTAAATGTAATAGACCCGAATCCATCGTAATAAAACACATACTATTTTGGATGAGGTACCAAGCCTGATCCATATCTGTATTATTCATTAAGTTTAATCCTAAATCAATTTTGAAATTAAATACAGGTTTATCCACATTAGATCCACCAAGTTCAGACGAATCTTTACCAATAGACACAACGGCAATACCTCTTTCGTTTAATAGTTTGGTTAACATTTGCCATTTCTTTGCATCCCAAGTTCTTGAGTCCCAATTTTGTACGGGATGGATTAAAACATATTTTTCAGGTAAACCTTCTATTGTGTCAATTGGTTTTGGAATGTAATCCATTTCCATCTCATCTTTGGATAACATAAAACCAAGATTGGTTGCATGAAATTGTCTAATATCCATTGCATTATGTTTATAACAAATCCCATTTGGATGATAACCAATATTAAACGATACGAATACTTCGTGTGTTTCTTTTATTTCATCGGTTACATCGGTATAGATGTTATCAACATATGGGTTATCTAAAAATAGATAAGGGTGATGAGTCGCAACAGATATTTTTTTACCGTAAGAATTATAAAGTTTTCTTAAAGTTGGTGTTACCGCCAAAGTATCACCTAATGCTCTACATCCTAATACATCAATACAAACATTTTTCATATTTCAATTATAGTAAACTACACAAATAAACTAAATGTTTTATTTTTATGTTATGGAAAAAACTAGAATAGTTTTAATAAGTTCTTATTGTGATACCAAAGAAAAAATTGATATTCTGATAAATACAATCAAAACCATTAAGAGTTACAATTTAGACGTAATGGTAAATAGTCCTTTACCTTTACCTTCCGATGTGATAAATATGTGTGATTTTTATGTTCAAACAAAAGAAAATCCATTACTTTATTGGCCCCAAAAATCTGTTATGTCTTGGGTAAGAAATACGGATAAAGATAAAGAAATTGTAATTAAAAGAGCCTTAATTGATTATGGGTGGGCGGCACTTTACCAAACCAAAAAATTATCCGAATATGCTTTAACTTATGATTATGACAGATATTATCATATTATATATGATACGGAAATTGATGCTACGGTGGTTTCTACTTTTTTATCTGATAAAAAATGTAACTTTTATCCATTTCACGAACACAAAGTTAGTTTACATTTAATTGCGTTAGATAGAGAAAATCTATTGAAATTTTCAAATCTGATCACTTTTGATAGTTACCTTAAATTTAATTGTATAGTTGAGAACTGGCTTTATGATACTCTAATTAAGAGTAATATGGATTATAAAATTGAATTAGAAAAAATTGAGGATTTAATATTATTCCATAAAGACGATAATTTATTTGACTACTCCGACATTAATGGTTTAGTTTTTTTTATAGTTAAAGATGTCGTACACAATGATGAGGTTTGTTTATATTTTTACAATAACAAAGAAAAAATAAATGTTTTAATTACCGTAGATGGTGTCGAGACCTCTTATGATATATCCAATAGGGATATCGTTAATTTAGGATTTAAACCATACAATATAAAAAATGTGTTAATATCTTATGATGGAATATCATCGGATATAACGGAAAAAATAAAAAATATCATACACAATGTTATAGAAATAAAATTATTAAATGAAAGTTAGTGTTATTATAGTTTCATATATGTTTGAGGAATATATAGAACAGGCTTTAATCTCTGCGTTAGGTCAAAAAACAAATTTTGATTATGAGATTTTAGTTAGAGATGATTTTTCCTCAGATAAAAGCATGCAACATATAAAGAGAATTGCAGAACTAAATAAAAAAATTAAATTTTTTGAACCTGATAGAAATTTAGGACCCAACAAAAATTTTGAATTTTTATACTCAGAGGCTAAGGGAGAATATATCGCAATATTGGATGGTGACGATTATTGGGATAATATGGATCTTCTACAAAAAAGTGTTGATTATTTAGATAATAATATTGATACTACCATGGTGTTTTGTGGACATAGAGAAAAATGGTTAAAACATAAAAATCATATAGAACCACCTAAAATAGATGAGTGGAGGGGAATTTCATTAGATATTAAAGATTGTGTCACTACTGATAATCTTTTAGAAAAAAATTATGTTGGTTTTGGTAAAGTTTTTAAAAAAATAGAAAATTTATTTGAACCGTGGATGTATGAATTACCATATCTTGATTGGGGGATTAACTACCGGCTATCTTGTTATGGAAAAATAAAGTATTTAAATTTTCCTGGAGGTATATACCGAATACATAATAAAGGAATATTTTCGGGTGAAGATGATGAAAAAAGAAAATATAATTTATTAAAATCTAAAGAAATAATAAAAAAAAATCACAACAAAGAAATGAATAAAAAAATTAAATTATTGTACCTTACACCGCACCTATCAACAGGTGGAATGCCTCAATTCGTATTAAAAAGAATTCAAGAACTTCAAAAATTCAAAGACCAAATTGAAATATTTTTGGTTGAGTTTTCTCAGTTTAGTAACACATATGTTGTTCAACGGGATAAAATAATTGATCTATTGGGTGAAGGTCATTTTTTTAGTTTAGGTGATACAACCGATACAAAAAGAAAATATGAGTTAATTGATATTATTAAAAACAATAATATTGATATTGTCCATTCTGAAGAAATGTTAGAAGGATTTGAAAGTTTTAATAAAATCCCACTACCATTGTTAAATCAACTTTATTCAAATGATAGGACTTGGAAAATAGTTGAGACTTGTCATAATGTTTGGTTTAACCCGCAAACACATAAAAAGTTCAATCCTGAATCATATTGTTTTGTCACCCCTTATCATTTAAAGGAAACGTTTTTAAATGAAACACCAATGAAGTTTTTATCGTTATACCCAATTGAGAATAAGGTAACTAAAATTTTAGAGGAGTATGAAATATATGGTGATTTTAATCAAGTCCCATTAATTAAAAAAACTGTAGTAAGAGAAGAACTTGGTTTGGATATGTTTAAAACTCACGTACTTAATGTTGGGTTATGGACAAGTGGTAAAAATCAAGGTGAAGGTGTTGAGGTTGCAAGAGAATTAATTGAATCAAATCCAGATATTGAATTTCATTTTATTGGTAATCAAGCCCCAAACTTTGAGGATTATTGGGGTCCAATAATGAATAATTTACCATCAAACGTAAAAGTATGGGGTGAGCGTAATGACGTTGAAAAATTCATGACGGCTTGTGATGTTTTAATGTTTAACTCAACTTGGGAATGTAATCCGTTGGTTGTTAGAGAATCTATCAATTATGGAATGAAAATCCTTACAAGAGATTTACCACAATACATGGGTATGTTTGATGGATATATAACACCAATAGAAGGTGATGTTAAAAACATATCAAAACAATTGATTGAACTTATTGAAAATAAAGATGGGTATAAAATACCTGACGACAATTCTTTTGGTGAAGATTTATTGAATTTTTATAACGCAGTCACAAATATAAACATTACCCAAAACAAACCATTAACCAAAGATTATACTTTTGTTAGACATTATGTTACCCAACCTTATTTTGAAATACAAGGGACAACAGAAAACAAATTGAATATTAAATATTATGATGATAAAAATGAAATATCATATCAAAATGAATTACCAATCAATAGTTGGGTTAAATTAAATAAAGAATACTTTATTAAATGGAGAACAACCGTAGAAGAAAATGGTGAAGTAATTTATGATGAGACATTAGATCTAAAAGATAAGAGAGTATATATTTCTTTTGGATCAAAATCATTAGGTGACACAATGGCTTGGGTTCCTTATTGTGAGGTATTTAGAAAAAAACATGGTTGCCAACTTATAGTATCCACCTTCCTTAATAGTTTATTTAAAGATCAATACCCCGATATTGATTTTGTTGAACCTGGTGAATTGGTAACTAATATACACGCACAATATAGATTAGGTTGGCATTATACAAGTGAAGGGGTTTACGATAATAACAAACACCCATTTGATTTTAAGAAAATGCCATTACAAAAAACGGCAACTGACATCTTAGGTTTAGATTATGAAGAAGTTAGACCGCTATTAAAATTACCTAACACACCTAAAAAGAAAAAAGTTGGTATTGGGTTTCACTCAACCGCACAATCAAAATATTGGAACAATCCTGACGGATGGCAAGCAGTTGTTGATCACCTTAATAACTTAGGTTATGAATGTATGATCTATTCTAAAGAAGGTGACGGATACATGAATAACCATTACCCTAAAGGTGTAACCATTTTTAAAGGAGGTAACTTACAAGAAGTAATTGACGACCTATCCGAATGTGAGTTCTTTATTGGTCTCGGATCAGGATTATCTTGGTTGGCTTGGGCTTGTAAATTACCTGTCGTTTTGATTTCAGGATTTAGTGAAAAATGGGCGGAAACAACTTTAGATACATATAGAGTTATTAATGAAAGTGTTTGTCACGGATGTTTTAACTCAGATAGATTAGATGCCGGTGATTGGAATTGGTGTCCACTACATAAGAATACGGATCGGATGTTTGAATGTACAAAAGAAATTACTTCGGAAGTTGTTATTGGTGAAATCAATAAATTACTGAATAGTAATCCATTACCTAAATTTGATTGGGGTTGGATGAATAATGGTGACGATAATGGTAATTATCACAAACAGGCAATGTATAATGAAATATTTGAACAGAGATTATACGAACAATTCTTTGAAGTGGAAGAAGGGGATATCGTTTTAGACATTGGATCAAGTGTTGGTCCTTTTACGTATTCAATCCTACATAAAAAACCAAAACACGTATTTTGTATTGAACCAAGTGAAAGTGAATTCACAACATTAATTAAAAATACATTGGGTCATCCTGTAACTCACATTAATAAAGGACTTTCAAATTTTAATGGTGTGATTGAACACGATCAATTATTTGGAGGTGAAACACATATGGAGTCTATTACATTTGATAAGTTTATTAAACTTTACGGATTAAATAGAATTGATTTTGTTAAAACAGATTGTGAGGGTGGTGAATACGAAATGTTTAAACCCGAAAATTTAGATTTCATTAAAAAAAATGTTAAAAAAATTGTTGGTGAATGGCATTTAAGAACACCAGAACATAAAGTAGAATTTAGAAACTTTAGAGATAATATCTTAACTCAGTTTGATAACATAAAAGTTTTCTCTGTGGATGGCGTTGATATTAAATGGGACCTATGGAATGACCATTTTATTGAATATTACAGTGAAGTAATCATCTATATAGATAACAGAAAATAATTCTTAACCCTCACCTTTAAAGTGGGGGTTTTTTATTAACATGAACCATTAAAAGTAAAAGCTCCACCACTTTGTATACCAACACCACTACCATCTGAATAATATCCGTCAGGTGCTAGTGTAGTACAAGAGTTGTTTGTATAGATTGCGAACGCATCCTCAAGTCTACAACTAATGGCTAAACAAGAGGTACTTATATTGTATGGTGTTTGTTCTGCACCACAAGCAGTCATTGAATCATTTAAATCGTAACCCAAGAGAAGTTCACAACAACCAGTTAATAGGGATTTGTCACAATTTGCGATAGGTGAAACTGCGGTAACATTTAGTCTAGTTCCAGTACGGTCATAACATACAGTTATACCAACACCTCCAGTTGTTCCACTTATTTGCCCGTAAGGGTAACAACAATCTTTATATTCGTAATTGGTCTCCTTTGGTATGGTTCCTTCAATACAATTAGACGCTTCTGTTACTGTTGGTGTTGGTGTATTTGTTACCGTTACCATTGTTCTTGTTGGTGTTGGTGTTGGCGTTTGTGTTGCCGATACCGTTGTACTTGTTGGAGTTGGTGTTAATGTTCTTGTTAATGTCGGAGTATTAGTTGGAGTTGGCGTTAATGTTCTTGTTAATGTCGGAGTATTAGTTGGAGTTGGCGTTAATGTTCTTGTTAATGTCGGAGTATTAGTCGGTGTTGGCGTTAATGTTCTTGTTAATGTCGGAGTATTAGTCGGTGTTGGCGTTAATGTTCTTGTTAATGTAGGAGTATTAGTCGGTGTTGGCGTTAATGTTTGAGTAGGTGTTGGTGTTGGTGTTAATGTTTGAGTAGGTGTTGGTGTTGGTGTTCCAACTGGTGTTGTAGGTGTTGGTGTTGGTGTTGGACAAAAAGTATTCTCATCAAAATATAATACATTACTTTTTAATACATCATCAATTTTTGAGATGTTAACACATAAAACGTCATTTAGTTTAGTTATTATTGCCATTACTATAATTATTATACTAACTCAACCCAATCTTGCGAAGGATTAAAGTAAATTTCATCCGCTGCAATTGCGTAACCAACAACTCTAACTATATCTCCAGTCCCTGTTGGTTGTGTTGACGATAATCCTCCTGCGGTTACAGATAAATAAACGGGAGCACCAATTGTAAATGACCATGCGGTGTTTTTAAAATATCCTCTAATTAACATACCACGATCAAATCCTATTCCACTTGTTGCAATTGCAATTAAGTTTCTTGATTGTGCTGCAGTATCAGCGTCGGTTGCTAACCAAGTACTTGAAGAATTAAAATAATAAACACTTCCAACAGAAGGAGATCCAGTACCTCCAATAGAAAGAGTTTCACCATAAAAATCACCATTTGATGATAATCTTGTTATTGGATCGGTATTAATCGTATAATATCCTGCCGTTGAAGTAATTGATAAAAAACCACTTATTGCTACGTTACCTGTTACATTTAATGTTGTTCCATTAAAAGTAAGGTTTGGTTCTGAGTTTGCGGAATTTGCAGTTCCATTTGCGGTTAGTACGTTATTATCTGTTGTTGGAGATACTGTATTAAATCCTGTTCCACTTGTACCGTTAGTTCCCGATGTACCATTGGTTCCATTTGTACCTGAAGTACCATTGGTTCCCGAAGTTCCATTTGTACCATTAGTTCCTGATGTACCATTGGTTCCGTTTGTTCCATTCGTTCCACTAGTTCCATTTGTACCATTCGTTCCGCTAGTTCCGTTAGTACCATTTGTTCCATTTGTACCTGAAGTACCATTTGTTCCGCTAGTACCATTAGTTCCATTAGTACCTGAAGTGCCGTTAGTTCCGTTTGTACCTGACGATCCGTTTGTACCGTTAGTTCCCGATGTTCCATTTGTTCCACTAGTACCGTTTGTTCCGTTTGTACCATTTGTTCCATTCGTACCTGAAGTTCCGTTTGTACCATTAGTTCCTGATGTACCGTTAGTTCCATTTGTACCATTAGTTCCCGAAGTTCCATTCGTACCATTTGTACCTGAAGTCCCATTTGTTCCTGAAGTTCCATTAGTACCGTTGGTACCGTTTGTTCCACTTGTTCCGTTTGTACCTGAAGTTCCGTTGGTACCATTAGTTCCTGACGTTCCATTTGTACCATTTGTACCATTCGTTCCACTAGTACCATTAGTTCCGTTAGTCCCATTTGTTCCTGATGTTCCATTTGTTCCGTTTGTACCTGAAGTACCATTTGTACCTGAAGTTCCATTTGTACCTGAAGTTCCGGCAGATGTTAATAAATTTGTGCCGACACCCGCAGCACATGCGGTTATGTCAAGAAACGCACCTCTTGCAGTACCACCTTGTTCAAAAAACCTAATTCTATTTTGCCATACGTCAAAAGTAACGCCTGTACCTGCAATGGTAGTGTTAGTTACAGGTTTACTTAATAGGATTTCTCCACCTTCATCACCAGCCTGATACAATACACTTAATTTTGTACCGTCAAAAGTTAAAAGAGATTCGGCAACTATTCCACCCGATCCGTTTGAAGTTAGTATTTGGTCGTTTGATCCTGGAACTGTTGGTGATGATCCACTAGTTCCATTGGTTCCGCTCGTACCATTAGTACCTGAAGTTCCATTTGTTCCTGATGTTCCATTTGTGCCGTTAGTGCCTGATGTACCGTTAGTACCATTAGTTCCGTTAGTTCCGTTTGTACCGCTAGTTCCATTTGTTCCGCTAGTCCCGTTAGTTCCATTTGTTCCCGACGTTCCGTTAGTTCCATTGGTTCCTGACGTTCCGTTGGTTCCAGATGTTCCATTCGTACCATTGGTACCTGAGGTTCCATTAGTTCCATTAGTTCCTGATGTTCCGTTGGTACCGTTTGTCCCTCTTGTACCTGAAGTTCCGTTGGTTCCCGAAGTTCCATTTGTTCCCGACGTTCCGTTAGTTCCAGAAGTTCCATTCGTACCATTGGTTCCTGATGTTCCATTCGTACCATTGGTTCCTGATGTTCCATTCGTACCATTTGTTCCTGACGTTCCATTAGTTCCCGATGTACCATTTGTTCCGTTAGTCCCGCTAGTTCCGTTTGTACCATTAGTTCCTGAGGTTCCATTAGTTCCATTTGTTCCGTTCGTCCCTGAAGTTCCATTCGTACCATTTGTTCCTGACGTTCCGTTAGTACCGTTTGTTCCGCTAGTTCCATTTGTACCTGATGTTCCATTCGTACCATTAGTTCCGTTAGTTCCATTAGTCCCACTAGTTCCGTTTGTACCTGACGTTCCGTTTGTACCATTCGTTCCTGACGTTCCATTAGTACCTGAAGTTCCATTTGTACCGTTAGTTCCAGATGTACCGTTGGTACCACTTGAACCATTTGTTCCATTCGTTCCCGAAGTACCATTTGTCCCATTTGTTCCGCTAGTTCCGTTTGTACCATTCGTACCTGAAGTACCTGAAGTACCATTAGTCCCGTTAGTTCCATTGGTCCCGCTCGTGCCATTCGTTCCATTTGTTCCTGAAGTTCCATTCGTACCGTTTGTTCCGCTAGTACCATTAGTTCCGTTGGTACCTGAGGTTCCGTTAGTACCGTTTGTTCCATTCGTACCTGAAGTTCCATTAGTCCCATTAGTTCCCGAAGTTCCGTTAGTACCTGATGTTCCATTGGTACCTGAAGTTCCATTAGTACCATTTGTTCCTGAAGTTCCGTTTGTCCCATTAGTACCATTCGTTCCGCTAGTCCCATTTGTTCCGTTAGTTCCTGATGTTCCATTAGTACCATTAGTTCCTGAAGTCCCGTTGGTTCCATTCGTACCGTTCGTTCCACTTGTTCCATTTGTTCCACTTGTACCGTTTGTCCCCGATGTCCCGTTGGTTCCATTCGTACCGCTAGTTCCATTAGTTCCGTTTGTTCCCGAAGTTCCATTAGTTCCATTTGTACCGGAAGTTCCATTAGTTCCGTTGGTACCTGAAGTTCCGTTAGTTCCGTTTGTGCCTGATGTGCCGTTTGTACCATTGGTTCCATTAGTCCCTGAGGTTCCATTAGTTCCGTTGGTACCATTTGTTCCGTTGGTACCATTTGTTCCTGAAGTTCCGTTAGTACCATTCGTTCCTGAAGTTCCGTTTGTTCCTGAAGTTCCATTTGTTCCGTTTGTACCATTTGTACCGTTTGTTCCTGATGTTCCGTTAGTACCGTTAGTTCCTGAAGTCCCATTTGTTCCTGAAGTTCCGTTTGTTCCGTTTGTACCACTTGAACCATTTGTCCCACTAGTTCCGTTTGTACCTGATGTTCCGTTGGTTCCATTCGTACCATTAGTTCCTGAAGTTCCATTAGTTCCGTTGGTACCATTCGTTCCAGATGTTCCGTTGGTTCCACTAGTACCGTTGGTACCATTTGTTCCATTAGTTCCAGATGTTCCGTTGGTACCATTTGTACCCGAAGTTCCGTTCGTACCATTTGTTCCATTCGTACCTGAAGTTCCATTCGTACCTGAAGTTCCGTTAGTTCCATTGGTCCCGCTCGTACCATTTGTTCCATTCGTACCTGAAGTTCCGTTAGTCCCTGATGTGCCGTTAGTTCCATTCGTACCGCTAGTACCATTAGTACCATTAGTACCGTTTGTACCTGATGTTCCGTTAGTACCATTCGTACCGTTTGTACCTGAAGTCCCATTTGTACCACTTGTACCGTTAGTACCATTAGTTCCGTTTGTTCCATTTGTACCTGACGTTCCGTTAGTTCCATTCGTTCCGCTAGTCCCATTTGTGCCTGAAGTCCCGTTGGTTCCATTAGTTCCATTTGTACCGTTGGTTCCATTTGTCCCCGATGTACCATTAGTGCCTGAAGATCCGTTCGTACCATTCGTTCCGCTAGTTCCGTTTGTTCCGCTAGTACCATTTGTTCCATTCGTCCCTGATGTACCATTAGTACCATTAGTACCATTAGTACCATTAGTTCCCGATGTGCCATTGGTTCCGTTCGTTCCTGACGTTCCATTGGTACCTGATGTGCCATTGGTACCATTTGTTCCTGACGTTCCATTCGTACCCGATGTTCCGTTAGTACCATTAGTTCCGTTTGTACCCGAAGTTCCGTTTGTACCATTCGTACCTGATGTTCCATTCGTTCCGCTAGTTCCATTAGTACCATTCGTCCCACTTGTTCCGTTAGTACCTGATGTACCGTTTGTTCCATTTGTTCCATTAGTACCCGATGTTCCGTTGGTCCCGTTAGTACCTGACGTTCCATTCGTACCGTTTGTTCCATTTGTTCCACTAGTACCATTTGTTCCATTAGTTCCGTTGGTTCCTGATGTTCCATTAGTTCCGTTAGTACCATTTGTTCCTGAAGTACCATTTGTTCCGCTCGTACCATTTGTACCATTTGTTCCGTTGGTACCATTTGTTCCGCTAGTTCCGTTGGTACCATTTGTACCATTTGTTCCGCTAGTTCCTCTTGTTCCTGAGGTACCATTAGTTCCGCTAGTTCCGTTTGTTCCTGATGTTCCATCAGTACCATCAACACCAGAAAGTCCGCTAGTTCCGTTTGTACCATTAGTTCCGTTGGTACCTGATGTTCCGTTGGTTCCATTTGTGCCGCTTGTTCCATTAGTACCGCTAGTTCCGTTGGTACCATTCGTTCCTGAAGTACCGTTTGTTCCTGAAGTACCGTTTGTTCCATTTGTACCATTTGTTCCGCTAGTTCCGTTGGTACCATTTGTTCCTGATGTTCCATTCGTTCCGTTTGTACCTGATGATCCATTCGTACCATTTGTTCCTGAGGTTCCGTTAGTACCTGAAGTTCCATTAGTTCCATTCGTTCCTGAGGTTCCGTTTGTACCTGAAGTTCCATTAGTTCCATTCGTTCCTGATGTTCCGTTTGTACCTGAAGTTCCATTAGTCCCGCTCGTACCATTTGTTCCATTTGTACCATTAGTTCCATTTGTACCTGAAGTACCGTTTGTTCCATTGGTCCCACTCGTGCCATTTGTACCGTTAGTTCCATTTGTACCGCTAGTTCCGTTGGTACCATTCGTACCTGAAGACCCATTTGTTCCGCTAGTTCCGTTGGTACCATTTGTTCCTGATGTTCCATTAGTTCCATTAGTACCTGATGTTCCGTTAGTTCCGTTAGTTCCATTTGTTCCGCTAGTTCCGTTGGTACCATTTGTACCGTTGGTTCCTGATGTTCCGTTTGTACCATTAGTTCCATTAGTACCTGAAGTTCCATTCGTTCCTGAAGTACCGTTTGTTCCATTTGTGCCGCTAGTACCATTAGTTCCCGACGTTCCGTTTGTACCGTTAGTACCTGATGTACCATTTGTTCCTGATGTGCCGTTGGTACCATTAGTACCGTTAGTTCCTGATGTTCCATTAGTACCATTTGTGCCGTTAGTTCCCGATGTACCGTTTGTACCATTAGTTCCGTTCGTTCCCGATGTACCATTGGTTCCATTCGTTCCGTTGGTCCCGCTAGTTCCATTCGTACCACTAGTCCCGTTGGTACCATTTGTACCTGATGTTCCATTTGTTCCATTAGTCCCGCTCGTACCATTAGTTCCTGAAGTACCATTTGTTCCATTGGTCCCACTCGTACCATTTGTTCCGTTAGTTCCTGAAGTACCGTTAGTTCCATTGGTCCCACTCGTACCATTTGTTCCGTTAGTTCCTGAAGTTCCGTTTGTACCATTAGTACCCGATGTTCCATTTGTTCCGTTAGTACCATTTGTTCCTGAAGTACCATTAGTTCCATTAGTACCCGATGTTCCGTTGGTACCGTTAGTTCCATTGGTCCCGCTCGTACCATTTGTTCCTGATGTTCCATTTGTTCCGTTAGTCCCTGAAGTTCCGTTAGTACCGTTTGTACCTGACGTTCCGTTGGTACCATTCGTTCCCGAAGTTCCGTTAGTACCGTTAGTTCCTGAAGTACCATTTGTTCCATTAGTCCCTGAAGTTCCATTTGTACCATTTGTTCCGTTAGTTCCTGAAGTACCATTTGTACCGTTGGTTCCATTTGTTCCTGACGTTCCATTAGTTCCTGATGATCCATTAGTACCATTTGTGCCGTTAGTTCCTGATGTTCCATTTGTTCCTGAAGTTCCATTCGTACCGCTAGTTCCGTTTGTACCATTAGTTCCATTGGTTCCTGAAGTACCATTCGTACCTGAAGTCCCATTAGTTCCATTCGTACCGTTAGTTCCATTCGTTCCTGAAGTACCATTAGTTCCATTCGTACCATTTGTTCCTGAAGTACCATTTGTACCTGAAGTTCCGTTGGTTCCATTCGTTCCTGAAGTACCGTTTGTACCGTTAGTTCCTGATGTACCGTTTGTTCCTGAGGTTCCATTTGTTCCGTTAGTGCCCGAAGTTCCATTCGTTCCGTTGGATCCTGATGTTCCGTTCGTACCCGATGTTCCATTTGTTCCGTTAGTACCATTCGTTCCATTTGTACCTGAAGTACCGTTTGTTCCATTCGTTCCTGAAGTTCCATTTGTTCCGTTCGTACCTGATGTTCCATTTGTACCGTTTGTTCCATTAGTCCCTGAAGATCCGTTAGTTCCATTTGTACCTGATGTTCCATTTGTACCTGATGTTCCATTTGTACCGTTAGTCCCATTGGTTCCCGATGTTCCGTTGGTTCCATTAGTACCCGACGTTCCATTAGTACCATTAGTTCCATTAGTACCTGAAGTACCATTCGTTCCATTAGTACCAGATGTTCCATTAGTACCATTTGTTCCTGACGTTCCATTAGTACCCGAAGTTCCATTCGTACCGTTAGTTCCATTGGTTCCGCTAGTACCATTTGTTCCATTAGTTCCTGATGTACCGTTTGTTCCGCTAGTACCATTCGTTCCATTAGTACCCGATGTACCATTAGTCCCCGAAGTACCATTCGTACCGTTTGTTCCTGAAGTCCCATTAGTACCTGAGGTTCCGTTAGTTCCATCAGTACCTCCAATATCCCAATTTGATCCGTCACTTTGTACGGTTATTGATCCATATTGTAATAATGTTTTTGTTGAACTTCCATCTATAGTTTGACCTCCTGTTGTTGCAAGAGTTATTGTTCCTGATCCACTATTTTTAATTAAAAAGATTTGTCCTGCAATACCCGCAGAAGTTGGAAGGGTGACAGTAAATGTCCCGCTAGTACAATCAATTAGATAATTATCCGTATTAATTGTGTATGTGGTACTCACTCCAGTATATGGAAATGTAACACCACCTAATGATTTGACCCCATTACGGGCTATGAATTCATTTGCCATCTATTTTTTCTTTTTTCCCTATCCAAAAGAAAATCCTTTGATTTATTTGTTATTAAATAAATATTAGTTAAGTAAACTTTATTATCTAAAAAGAAAAATTAAATGAAAGATTGATTTTAGAATATGATTCTTGTTGCAACTAATATGTCCCAAGTAGCACCACTAATGTTAGCAACTAACTCAACATTACCCGATACTACACTTACTTTCCAAGTTACTGCAGCAGTTGATGCATTTAAATCGGGGGATGAAATATCTGTAAATACCGCACTTGTATTGTCCCAAGTTGCAAATACTTGACCCATACGTTTACGACCACTAGTACTTGTTATACAATATTCAAATATTGCCGAACATCCAAAGTTAGTTGTAAATGAGTCAATGGTTGTTGTTGTTGAAATATTTGTTGCCGTTTTAGTATTAACCTTATCGTAACTTCTTGTTAGTGTTAATATATTATCAGTACCGTTATATGTAAAATCAGTTTCCGCAACTATATTACCCGAACCGTCTGACGTTAATACTTCATTATCTAATCCTGGTACTACAGGTGATGATCCGCTTGTACCGTTCGTTCCTGAAGTTCCATTTGTTCCTGAAGTTCCATTTGTACCTGATGTTCCATTCGTTCCGTTTGTACCTGATGTTCCGTTGGTTCCATTTGTACCGTTAGTCCCATTTGTTCCTGAAGTTCCGTTAGTCCCATTAGTTCCTGAAGTACCATTAGTTCCATTCGTACCGTTGGTTCCGTTAGTTCCTGAAGTCCCATTAGTCCCATTAGTTCCATTAGTTCCTGATGTACCATTAGTTCCCGATGTTCCGTTTGTTCCTGAAGTCCCATTTGTTCCATTAGTTCCTGAAGTTCCATTTGTACCGTTGGTTCCATTTGTTCCTGATGATCCATTGGTCCCACTCGTTCCATTTGTCCCATTTGTACCGTTTGTTCCTGAAGTACCATTGGTTCCGTTAGTCCCGCTCGTACCATTTGTTCCTGAAGTACCGTTGGTTCCATTTGTTCCTGAAGTTCCATTAGTACCGTTAGTTCCTGACGTTCCATTAGTACCGTTAGTTCCTGAAGTACCATTTGTACCATTTGTTCCTGATGTACCGTTTGTTCCGTTCGTACCTGATGTACCATTAGTTCCATTCGTTCCATTCGTTCCGTTTGTACCGTTAGTTCCTGATGTTCCATTAGTCCCATTTGTTCCGTTTGTACCTGAAGTTCCGTTGGTACCATTCGTACCGCTAGTTCCATTCGTACCATTTGTACCTGATGTTCCATTAGTCCCATTTGTTCCGTTTGTACCTGAAGTTCCGTTGGTACCATTCGTTCCACTTGTTCCGTTTGTACCATTTGTCCCTGACGTACCATTCGTACCGCTAGTTCCATTTGTTCCGCTAGTACCGTTAGTTCCATTCGTACCTGAAGTTCCATTGGTTCCATTTGTCCCTGAAGTTCCATTGGTTCCATTAGTTCCTGATGATCCGTTAGTTCCCGATGTTCCATTTGTTCCATTAGTACCATTCGTTCCTGAAGTTCCATTGGTTCCATTTGTCCCCGATGTACCATTAGTACCTGAAGTTCCGTCTGTCCCGCTAGTTCCTGATGTTCCGTTAGTACCATTTGTTCCGCTAGTACCGTTTGTTCCATTTGTACCGCTAGTTCCGTTCGTACCATTTGTACCGCTAGTTCCGTTCGTACCATTTGTACCGCTAGTTCCGTTTGTACCGCTAGTTCCATTTGTACCGTTGGTTCCATTCGTACCGCTAGTTCCGTTAGTACCATTTGTCCCTGAAGTTCCGTTAGTTCCTGAAGTTCCATTCGTACCATTTGTTCCTGATGTTCCGTTAGTTCCATTTGTACCTGAAGTTCCGTTAGTACCGTTGGTTCCATTTGTTCCTGACGTTCCGTTGGTACCATTTGTTCCGCTAGTTCCATTAGTTCCGTTGGTACCATTGGTTCCTGATGTCCCATTTGTTCCGTTAGTTCCATTTGTACCCGATGTACCGTTAGTACCGCTAGTTCCATTTGTTCCATTCGTACCTGAAGTCCCATTTGTTCCATTCGTACCTGATGTCCCATTTGTTCCGCTAGTACCATTGGTTCCATTTGTACCATTAGTCCCGCTCGTACCATTTGTTCCATTTGTACCATTTGTACCTGAAGTTCCATTAGTACCGTTTGTTCCATTGGTTCCTGATGTTCCGTTTGTTCCTGATGTACCATTTGTTCCATTAGTTCCTGAAGTACCATTTGTTCCATTAGTACCGTTAGTGCCTGATGTTCCGTTTGTTCCATTAGTACCATTTGTTCCTGAAGTCCCATTAGTTCCCGAAGTTCCGTTCGTACCATTTGTGCCTGAAGTTCCATTAGTTCCATTAGTTCCTGATGTTCCATTTGTTCCATTAGTTCCATTAGTTCCTGAAGTTCCATTAGTTCCGTTAGTTCCGCTAGTTCCGCTAGTACCGTTTGTTCCGTTTGTTCCTGATGTCCCATCTGTTCCGTTTGTTCCATCCGTACCATTTGTACCTGAAGTACCATTTGTACCTGAAGTACCGTTAGTACCATTTGTACCTGAAGTTCCATTTACCCCCGATATACCACTTGTTCCATTAGTCCCCGAAGTTCCATTAGTACCACTTGTTCCGTCAGTTCCATTAGTACCTGAAGTTCCATCCGTACCGTTTGATCCATCAGTACCATTTGTACCGCTAGTACCATCTGTACCATTTGTACCGTTTGTTCCACTAGTTCCATCCGTACCGTTTGTACCATCCGTACCGCTAGTACCATCTGTACCATTAGTGCCCGAAGTTCCATCTGTACCGTTTGTTCCTGAGGTTCCGTCCGTACCATTAGTTCCGTCTGTACCATTTGTACCATCTGTACCATTTGTACCATTAGTTCCGCTTGAACCATCTGTTCCATTAGTCCCTGAAGATCCGTCAGTTCCATTTGTACCTGAAGTCCCATCTGTTCCGTTTGTTCCGTTTGTACCATTTGTTCCGTTAGTACCTGAAGTCCCATTGGTTCCATTAGTACCGCTAGTTCCTGATGTACCATTCGTTCCACTTGTTCCTGAAGTTCCGGCAATTGCACCAACTGAAGTTAATACAAATGAATAATATGAATTACCTTCAGTGTAATATACCACTGATTTTGATGACGATGTATTATTATTCAAATATAATCTAGCGATCATCCTATTTGTTGGACTTATTGTTGTTGTTGGTAATACGATATCAACATTAACCTCAACAGGAACTACATTACTAACCCAACCAATTAAAGCAACATTAGATGTTATTGTTGGACCTATTGGGGTTCCACTTGAATCCGTTAATTGAATTTCAACATAAGCAGTTATATCATCATTTGATGCCGGTTTTAGGTAATGTAAATGAAATCTTTGTACACCACCTGGAATTACATTAAATCCTAATTGTGGTGTTATGTAATCAGAAACCAATTTATTTTGTTGACTTCCCGTTAAATTTGTTGTTACTGTTTGTGTTGTTGCGGTTGATGGTTCTGTTGATAACACTTTATAACCTGAAACATCACTATTCTGACTTTCGTTGAAATAATAAACTTGTCCCGCAGATATACCATTTTCTCCACTTGTACCGCTCGTACCATTTGTTCCATTAGTTCCTGAAGTACCATTTGTTCCATTAGTACCGTTAGTGCCTGATGTTCCGTTTGTTCCATTAGTACCATTTGTTCCTGAAGTTCCGTCTGTCCCATTAGTTCCGTCCGTACCGTTGGTTCCTGAAGTTCCATCTGTACCATTAGTTCCGCTTGTTCCATCAGTTCCATTTGTACCATTAGTTCCGTCCGTACCATTTGTACCGCTAGTTCCATCCGTACCGTTTGTTCCATCTGTACCATTTGTACCGCTAGTACCATCTGTTCCATTAGTTCCTGAACTACCATCCGTTCCATTAGTACCTGAAGTTCCGTCTGTTCCATTAGTACCGCTAGTACCATCTGTACCATTAGTTCCATCCGTACCGTTTGTACCACTAGTACCATCTGTACCATTAGTTCCATTAGTTCCATTAGTTCCGTCTGTACCATTTGTTCCGCTAGTTCCATCTGTTCCGTTAGTACCGTTTGTACCATTTGTTCCGCTAGTTCCATCAGTTCCATTAGTTCCTGAGGATCCATCTGTACCATCAGTTCCATTAGTACCTGAAGTTCCGTCTGTTCCATTAGTACCTGAAGTTCCGTCTGTTCCGTTTGTACCTGATGTTCCATCTGTTCCATTAGTCCCTGAAGATCCGTCAGTTCCATTAGTTCCTGAAGATCCGTCAGTTCCATTAGTTCCTGAAGATCCGTCAGTTCCATTAGTTCCTGAAGATCCGTCAGTTCCATTAGTACCTGAAGTACCATCTGTCCCATTAGTACCATTGGTTCCATTAGTTCCGTCTGTACCATTTGTACCTGAAGTACCATCTGTCCCGTTTGTTCCTGAAGTTCCATCTGTTCCATTTGTACCTGAAGTTCCATCTGTTCCATTTGTGCCTGAAGTTCCATCTGTACCATTAGTTCCTGAGGTACCATCCGTTCCGTTAGTTCCTGATGTTCCGTTAGTACCATTTGTTCCACTTGTCCCATTTACTCCAGATATCCCACTTGTTCCATCTGTACCATTTGTTCCGCTAGTACCATCAGTTCCGTTTGAACCGTCTGTACCATTTGTTCCTGACGTTCCATCTGTACCGTTAGTACCATTAGTACCATTAGTACCATTAGTACCATCTGTTCCGTTTGTCCCTGAAGTACCATCTGTTCCATCTGTTCCGTTAGTACCATCCGTTCCATTAGTACCTGAAGTACCATCCGTTCCATTTGTTCCAGAACTTCCATCTGTTCCATTAGTCCCACTTGAACCATCTGTTCCATTAGTCCCACTTGAGCCATCTGTACCATTAGTTCCATTAGTTCCGTCTGTACCATTTGTTCCGCTAGTTCCATCTGTTCCGTTAGTACCATTTGTTCCGCTAGTACCATCAGTACCATTTGTTCCGCTACTTCCATCCGTTCCATTAGTCCCACTTGAACCATCTGTTCCATTAGTCCCTGAAGATCCGTCAGTTCCGTTTGTTCCACTTGAACCATCAGTTCCATTTGTTCCGCTAGTACCATCAGTACCATTTGTTCCGCTAGTACCATCAGTACCATTAGTCCCTGAAGTTCCGTTAGTACCACTTGATCCATCAGTACCATTGGTACCGCTTGACCCATCAGTTCCATTTGTTCCGCTAGTTCCGTTTGTACCGTTTGTACCTGATGTTCCATTAGTCCCGTTGGTACCATTAGTTCCATTTGTACCATTAGTTCCTGACGATCCATTTGTCCCTGAAGTGCCGTCTGTTCCGTTTGTTCCTGAAGTTCCGTTTGTACCTGAAGTTCCATTTGTTCCATCCGTACCGTTTGTTCCTGAAGTTCCGTTTGTGCCGTCTGTACCATTAGTCCCTGAAGATCCGTCAGTTCCGTTAGTACCATCAGTTCCTGAAGTCCCATCCGTTCCATTTGTACCACTAGTCCCATCCGTTCCGTTAGTTCCTGAAGTACCATCCGTTCCATTTGTGCCACTAGTCCCATCCGTACCGTTTGTTCCATCTGTACCATTTGTTCCGCTAGTACCATCTGTTCCATTAGTTCCGTCCGTACCGTTGGTTCCATTTGTCCCTGAAGTTCCGTCAGTACCATTTGTTCCTGAAGTGCCGTCTGTACCATTTGTACCACTACTTCCATCTGTTCCGTTAGTTCCTGAAGTACCATCCGTTCCATTTGTACCACTACTTCCATCTGTTCCGTTAGTTCCTGAAGTACCATCAGTTCCGTTAGTTCCTGAAGTACCGTCTGTTCCGTTTGTCCCTGAAGTACCGTCTGTTCCTGAAGTACCGTCTGTTCCGTTTGTTCCTGAAGTACCGTCTGTTCCGTTTGTTCCACTACTTCCATCAGTTCCGTTTGTACCTGAAGTTCCGTCTGTACCATTAGTTCCTGAAGTTCCGTCTGTACCATTAGTTCCTGAAGTACCATCTGTTCCATTAGTTCCGTCTGTGCCATTTGTACCTGAAGTACCATCTGTCCCGTTTGTTCCTGAAGTGCCGTCTGTTCCGTTTGTTCCTGAAGTTCCGTTAGTACCATCAGTTCCGTTAGTCCCTGAAGTACCGTCCGTACCATTTGTTCCGCTAGTTCCGTCTGTCCCGTTAGTTCCTGAAGTACCATCTGTACCGTTTGTTCCTGAAGTACCATCTGTACCGTTTGTTCCTGAAGATCCGTCAGTTCCATTTGTGCCTGATGTTCCATTTACTCCCGATATACCACTTGTTCCGTTAGTACCATCAGTACCATTAGTACCACTTGTTCCGTTAGCCCCTGAAGACCCATTAGTGCCGCTTGTTCCGTCTGTGCCGTTAGTACCATTTGTACCATTTGTACCATTTGTACCATTTGTACCATTTGTACCATTTGTACCATTAGTTCCATTAGTTCCTGACGTTCCGTTTGTTCCACTAGTACCATTAGTTCCTGAAGTCCCGTTTGCTCCGCTTGTTCCATTAGTTCCTGAAGTTCCGTTTGCTCCGCTTGTTCCATTAGTTCCTGAAGTTCCGTTTGCTCCGCTTGTTCCATTCGTTCCTGAAGTTCCGCTTGTTCCATTCGTTCCGTTAGTACCATTAGTTCCATTTGTACCCGAAGATCCATCAGTTCCATTCGTTCCGCTTGTTCCGTTAGTTCCTGAAGTTCCATTCGCTCCGCTTGATCCGTTAGTTCCTGAAGTACCATCTGTACCGCTTGTTCCTGAAGTACCATCTGTACCGTTTGTTCCTGATGTACCAACACTACCAATAACCGCAGCAAGCTGACCTAAAGTAGCTTTATAAGATGAACCAGCAGGATTTTGAGAAAAATCACTAGTATTAACAATATGTAAAATATCATTTATAGACACACTTGGTGCTAATACTCTATCCGTAAGTCTTTGATAATTCGGCATCCCCTTTTACTTATAAATATTAAAAATGTTATTATTGGTCCTCAAAAATATAAATATTTGCATCTTGGAATAAGAATACCTCTGATGATTGGAATATTTTACCCTTGACATCTCCACAATAGATGATTCCAAATTGTTCGCAACCATTTACATCAATGATTTTAAGACCAATTGCTGGAACATTATTAAATTGAGATGGTACGTTTAATGTTATTGATGGGGGAATCGGAGTATTTAATGTTGCTAAAATTGCACATTGATTACCATAGACATCGCAGACATATAAATCGTAGGGTGCGGTAGCACCTGTGATACCATCAATTTGTAAAACTAACATATCACATAAATAGTTTGATAATAAAAAAACAAACTACGGTAGTATTGGACAATATCCATTTGTTGTCGTTAATGTTGGTGTCCTTGTTGGTTTAGGAGTTCTACTTGGTGATGGACAACCACACGGATTTGTACACGTAGGGTGAGGTGTGGGAGTTAGTGTTTGAGTCATTGTTTGTGTAACCGTAATTGTTGGTGTTGGTATACAAACATATTTAGTTTCAGTCGGAGTAACCGTTTGAGTTGGTGTTGGCGTAGGTGTTTTTGTTAATGTTGGTGTTGGTGTTGGTGTAGGAGTTGGTCTAACAACATTTAATATATTAGGACAATCACTATCAAGACATTGATCATTTAATACCAATATAGTATATGTACCATATATTTCTCTTGGTGGTGTTAACAACGAAGGGTTAAATGTATAAGGAAGTGTTACATCACCTAAATTAATTACAACATTATCATTGTCAGGTTTAAATATTATATTTGCAACCTCACCATCGTAATTAACACTTTGTATTATTATAGTTTGACTCATCCTTGTTTACCTATAAATACAATCTGAAATTATTTTATAAAAAATAATTCGGATCAACAACATGACCACTAGGATACAATGAATTAACCTCATAAACTAATGTACCAGTAGGGTTAAGATATCTTAATTCATAGTATGTTGGGTTAGTTATATCAGTCAAAACTATAAAGTACTGATAGAATATGTGGTTAAAATATTGTGATTCATCTCCATTAGGTGCAATTTGATTTTCAAACGTCATCCAACTAAAATTACAAGTTGTGGAGGATAAACTTGGTATAAATGTTAATGGACTACCGGAATAAGGTAATGTTCTTGTTGAGTAATAAGGAATACTTAATCGAGAATCACCCAAATACGATACCGGTGTTGGTGAATTAATTTCCATTTTATATCTACCGTTAAATGGGTTTTCATATCTTAATGCAATATTTGACGTTTGGTTAATGTTAGGATAATTAATTGTTGAGTTAATTGTTGAAGTAATGTCTTCCGCAACAAAATAACAATCATCACAAGTACTTTGTGGATATTGATTTGTTATGGTCGCTAAATTTATTGTTAAAATATATGAACCAGGACCACCACTTGGTGTTACAGTTGAACTTGGATGTATATCATACACAAAGGTGTTATATTGACCGTCACCGCAAGTACTATTAACCGATAAAGGTTCAATATTTTTAAAACTAATATATTGATAATAATCAATATTAGTTGGAGATGGAGGTGTTGGGGTCCATCCATTTAATAAATTAAATTGTGTTTGATATGAGTTATAAAACGCATCTCTATCCGTAATAGATGAACAAGTTATTGTTATTACGGAACCAACTTTTACCACATTTATTGTTTGTCCAATAGTTGTTTGACAAACATCATCTTCTATAACACCTGTAAAATCACATCCTTGATTAAATGATACGTTAGCAGACATTGTACCACCATTTAACCCCTGATAAAGAGATTGAGGAGTTTGAGTGTAGAATGTTGTATCTAAAGAAGGGTTTGATAATGAGTGCATATATTTGAAGATATCCTCATTTGTTAATCCAGATTGTGGACACCCTATAATGTTAGCACTAAACGATAATATATCACAAGGAGATGATAATGAGTTTGTAATTGTTGTTTCGTCAATTTTAAATAATGGGTTTGTTTCTAAACAACTATCACAACTAAAACTTTCTAAACAAGTGAAATATAAATCCCAACTTGTTTGAATAATATTGGAGTTTGGTATCAATTCCAAAATTAAATAATCACCATTGTTAATTATAAAATTAGTTAAGTTAATTGGTTTACTATAGTAGGAATTTGAATTATTTGTGGCAATTCGTTTAGGGTTTGTGGAAACTCTATAGTCGGTTCCACCATTAACGGATTGACCAATTTCTAAATATTCAACAACAATTGGATCACTATAATTAGTACCATCTTGGTTTATAAATGTTATCTTTAATGTGTCAGATACTGTATCCCCCTTAATTGAATATGCAAAATACGGTTGTGTTGGATCCAATTCAAACGTTGTTGATAATGAACCTGGAAGTACTTGAGATCCTGGTGTTGTTGTGTAAGTTTTTCTACATTTATAATTACCAACTTCTGTGCAGTTATCACAACTATAAGATAATACCGTAATATTAATATCACTTAAACAATCTAAATTTGCTTGTGTTGTTCCTTCCGCACCTGTTGATGTATATGTTACTCCCTCAATTACTATTGACTGTAAAACAGGTGTATATTGTCCCGCAGGTATTGGAGGTGCAAAACTTGATGTTAATGGGTGAGTCACAGTATAAACTGTAAATCCTGGTATTAACGGCCCATATCCACTAACTAATTGTATGTTTTCTAATGAATCGTACCAATAAATAACATACGATGTTATTGAACCACACCCACCCGTTAAACTACCAACAACTAATTGTCCAATAGTATTTGAACTATATGTGTCAAATCCTAAACTACATGGTGGTGAGCATAAATTTTCACTGTATACCGATGTTGAGGTTGGAGTTGGTGTTGAAGTTGGTGTTGGAGTTTCAGTTGGTATTATAGTTGTAGTTGTTGGAGTTGGAGTTAATGTTTCAATTTCATATGTGAAATCATTTACATCACAAACAAATACATCACAATCAGGGCAATCGTAATCAAACATATCAAAAGTACCTTTCAATACGTTAAAGTTATGTTTAACCTCAGCCGATGATAATGGTGTTACATACATTCTAAATTGAGATATACCTCCTTCAAATGTTCCACCAAAATTTTGTTCCAATAAAATATTTGTTTTCATTCCCGCAAATGTTGTTCCACTAAGAATATTCACAGGGAATAATTCAGGATCTTGAATGTAATTATTATAAGGATAAGTTGTTGATGAGAAAGTTAAGTTCTCATGTAGTCCTTGAGTACCTCCACCCCAAGAAATGTTGAATGGAACCCCAAGTTGTCTTTCTTTATCTGTATTAAGTGCTCTTGGGATAATTTCTTCAAAGTCTTCAATAGTGTAGAATGGTTTACCATTAACATAGATTCTTAATCTACCCATTCTATATTTTTTGTCATCCAACCATTTTTGATTTAGATTAACAAGTTCAACCATTTCAGGTTCCTTTTTACCATTAGTAATAGGAACGGTAATTAATTTTGTTGTATCATTTGCAAGTGAGTCAAGATATTCACGTTTAGTGATATCATCTAACCCACCTCTATACTTTAAATCACAAGTATCTAAATATGTATACCTACTCCATACAACATTAATATTAACCCATTTCTCAACATCAAAGAATGGAGTACATTTATCAATACAATAATCGTATATGCTATTTGGAGAACAATATTCAGTTACAGTATAACCCGTTACATAAGTTTGACCGGTAATACAAGTTCCTGATGTTTGGCAATCACCTGTAATTTTTAATACTTTAACACAAATCTTTGGATTTTTTGGATCTCCATATAATTTTAATGAGAACGCATTTGATAAAGAATCATATAATGGATCTTTTTCACAGGTATCCTCCACCGATGTATATCCTGTTGTTGAACAATCAAGACAATCATAACAAGTTTCACAACCCGTACAACTTGGTGTACACACAGGTGGTAATAAACAATTTTCGGCAGTTTTAGTTGGTGTAAAAGATGGTGTTGGCGTAGGTGTACAATAACAACCCTGTTCTACCGTTGGTGTTGGTGTTGGAGTTGGTGTAACAAAAATTGTAGGACAAATATGTGTCTGACATTCCCAACCACAAGTGTCACATCGTTCTTCACCACAATTACAACCACAAGTTAATTTTTTATCTTTATCCCCACCACATAAATTACAACCATAATTCAAATGGTTATCGTGTTTATTATCAACGGATCTTGGTGGGTAAACGTAAATACATCTACTATTATTAGTGTAAGTGTTACAACACGCACAAGTTTCAACGGTTGTTAAACCAGATGTAACTCGTGTGTATCCTGTAAAACAATTTGGTGAACCATCTGCGTGGTGATAAAATTTATTTTCAGCTCTTGTACCAAAATAAAAAAATGTGTTTTTATTATCGGGATATATTTCATTTAATGTTGTCTCATCAGGATCAGGAAAATATTGATCAATCAATCTAGGTTTAATTACCATTTCAACTGACCAACCTTTATTCATTCTCTCAGGGAAAATGTCATAATCATACCCAAATAGTTTGTAGAATCCTTGATAAAAACCACCATATAATTCGTGATATTTACCAAAAGTTGGGTCTGTCTTACTAACAACCTCATATAAAGTTGTTTTTGGTATTCCCGAAAACCTATAGTTAGTTTCAGTATATCCAGTAACTTGAAACATTTTTAATCTTCTATCAAAATGTAATCTATCAAATTTTAAACTATCGTCATATAAACCGTTTGTAAAATAAATTGTTTCCCCTGACATTTTTGTAACTAATCCATTATCAATACCAGTTAAACCAATATCGCAAGCCGTTGATGATGAAAAACAAGTTAAATCTAAATTTTTTGGATTATAATAATTTTGGGATACAAAAACATTATTGGTGTTATAATTTTTATAGGTTAAGGTTAAATCTTGTGCGCTTAACGGGTCGCTAATATTAAAATTAATTGGTAAACGATCTCCATATGTTTGAGCAATTAAAAACGGAGAAAAAATAACTTCTTGATTATAATCTCTTTCATCAGAAGTCAACGACATATCCATACTATCGGACTCAAGATTTATCCTGTACTTCTTATAAACATATTGATTAATATTTTGTTCCGCCATTCTTTTTATTAATAAATACCATAAATGAAAGTATTTATATTAAAAAAAGTTTTTATGATTAACTTTAATACAGAATATTTCAAAAAACCGTACTATTTCTTTCTGAAAGATAAAGGAGATAAAATGTCCTTATATTATTCAGTTTCGGAAAATTTAAACGAAGCTAAACAAATAGATAGTAGAATGGATTTTGATAAATCAGAAGAAAAAAATATTAAAACTTTTATTAGTGTGATATTATCTGAAGGTAAAAAAATGAGCACTGGTGAAATTACAGGTCGTTTGAAGAAATATAAGGAGGGTATCACTAAAGAATTTAAAGAAACAAAATTATTAATTAAAATTATTTTGTCTTCTGCAAAACAATATTTAAAAGACAAAAATTTTGAATTATCAAAAGAAGATAAAGATTTTATTAAAGATCAATCAGGTGATATTGCTAAGTTAATTCCATTAATTGTTTTACAACTATTGCCAGGATCAACATTAGCCACACCATTTATAATTGAGTTTGGAAAAAAATTAGGAATTAAAATGAATAGTAAAATTCCTGAAAAATATAAAGAAAAAGAAATTGAGGGTGAAGGTGAGTTGGCTGAATTTGTTGATTCCGATGGTACATTATTAGGATCAAATATCCCAATGTTAGACCAACAAATGCATCCACACAAAACATTAGACCAAACCATCAAAATGGCAAGAACAAATCAATGGCCTTATTACAAACGTTATTATGGTGAATCGGAAGAAAAAGATGGTAATGTAGTGTCCGAAGAAATTTCAATATGTCCTAAACATAGAAGTCCTAGCGGTAAAATAACTAATATGTGTCCTGATGATGATGACTATGAAATTAATTACGGTAAAAATGCGGTAAATGAAATTGATCAATCAGAATCATTCGGATTTGAAGAAACTGAAGATGTTTCAACCTATGACCAAGCGGATGAAATATTTAAAGATGAATTAGGCGTTGAGGATGATATGGAACGTGAAGAAAGAGTTAAACGTTTAGGTTTTGATAGAAACTTAGATAAACAACTTAAGAACGAAAAGAAAAGAGGAATGTGTAGAAATTGTTTTACTAAAAGAAGATTGTCCGAATTGGAAAAAGAAAAAATGACAGATCTTATTGATGAAATCTTAGTAAAAAAAAAGAAAAAATCTAACGATGTAGTACCTAAAGATGACTCTGAAGATTCTCCTGTTAGTAAAATATTAATAAGAAATATTGAATCTATTAAGAAAATTGCAGACAAAGAAGGTATTAGTATTAATAAATTAATCAAACATTTAAAAGAAGGTGAATAAAAATTTATATGGTAAATTAATTTCATTACCGAAAGAAATTACCGAATACTTAGGTAAGTGTTTTGATTATGTACCTAATTCAGATCCGTCTATTGAAGGTCATAAACGTAATATTGATTTACGTGATAAAGGTCATGTTTCTTACCAACAATTAGGTAGAATGAAAAATTGGTTTGATAATTATGATGGAGATGGTACTGATGCACCTTTTATATTAAATGGTGGTGAATACGTAAAAAATTGGACTAATGACACAATCACTCAATTAAGAAAGGGTGATGAACAAAATACTGAGATACATAGAGATTATATGCCATCTGACGTTAATCAAGATTTAGTTGATGATATGGGTTGGTTGGCGGATATGAATAGACCATCAAAAGAACATAGTTCTGTTAATGACGATATAAAAATAACAGAAGCCCTAAAAAGGATAAACAACATAATGAAAAAAATAATTTAATATGGCAACAAGTGAAAGATTAGATTTTAGTCAACCTAATAATGAATTAGGTCAAATCGCCGAACAACAAAGACAAAAGTTAATCCCAAAAAACGATTACAAGTCGGTTAACCCTTATTCCTCAACTAACAAAGATGCAATATCTGATGGTGATGAATTTGGTAAAGGAACAGGAATATTCTTAGATACCGCCAATGGTGGTTCATCTGTAGATACAATTGAACGTATTAGTGAGATAAAAATTAATGAATATCAAAAAAACAAACCTTACACAACTCCGTCAGCATAATGAAACTTTACAATACATTAAAAGGTCTTATTGTTGAAGTAGCATCAATTGAATCAGTAGTTGATGCTATTAAGAAAAAAAGGCGCGTTGTGATTTATTATAATGGTCGTGAGCCGGGAGGTAATGGTTTAAGAACGATTGAACCTGTATGTTTTGGTTATAGTAAAAGTGGGAATCCTGTATTACGAGCTTGGGACATGGAAGGTGCTTCCCACAGAGCGTACTTAGGTGAAAAACCTTTACCAAGTTGGAGAATGTTTAGATTAGATAAACTACAATTTATTAGACCAACGGCAGAAACATTTAATGAACCAAGACCAAACTATAATCCTAACGGAGATAAAAGTATGACTAAAGTTATTATTAACGCAGTCTTTGATAACACTGAAGAAAATTTAGCATAACTATGAATTCAGAACAAGATTTAATACAAAAATTAATGATCTCAAAAAAGATCATGGAAAAACACAATGACATGGGTAGAAATGGTATTCAGTCATCAGGGGGGTCATCAGCACCAATGGTAGAAGATTACCAACCTATTCAAGCAACTTACAATTTACCACAAGAATTTTTATCAGAACAAGAAGTTGCAAAACCAATTAATAATGGTCCAATGACATCTGATAGAATTTTAGGATCTAAATTACCTGATGAAATTAAAAAATTAATGATGGAACATCCAATACAACAACCTACAATGGGTGCTGGTACTGGAACATTATCAAATGAATTGGTTGAAAAGGCAAGTAGATTGATGAACACAAATGCAAAAGGAGAATTATTAGAAAACAAACAACCACAAAAACAACAACGACAACCACAACAATCTAATGTTGGTGTAGATGCAAATGTGATAAGAGACATTGTAAGAGAAACTGTACAAGATGTTCTTAGAGAAAATGGTTTATTAACAGAATCTGAAACTAAAAGTAATGAAGTTTTTAAATTTAGAGTTGGTCAACATATTTTTGAAGGTAAGTTAGTAAGGGTCAAAAAAATAGCAAAATAATTTTATTTATATTAATAAGGAAACCTCAATCAATGATTGGGGTTTTTTTGTTTATTGGGTTGATATTTCTATAGAATTAGATTACATTTCTATTATTATTATAACTATGGAAAAAATTAATGTATTAGTATTGCCCTCAGACACATCAGGTGTTGGGAAATTTAGATCGGTAGATCCACACGTAAAATTACAAAATCTATATCCTAACGACTTTCACGTTGATATTGATTACACACCTAAAATTCAAGATGACAACTATTGGAAAAAATATCAAATAGTTCATTTCCACCGAACTATTGGTCAAGACTACGACTCATGCCCCGATTTAATTGAGAAATTAAAAGGTATGGGAATTGTTGTTGTTGGTGATATTGATGATTATTGGTTACCAACAAAGGAACATCCTATTCATCAACTAATAATGCAAAATAAATTACATGAAAAAATTATCAAAAATTTAAAAGTTTGTTCATACGTTATGACAACTACCGAAATTTTTGCAAATGAAATTCGTAAATTTAATAAGAATGTAGTTGTATTCCCAAATGCCATTGACCCAAATGAATCTCAATTTAAAGAACCAACATTATCCTCAAATAAAATTAGAGTTGGTTGGTTAGGTGGTTCTTCACATTTACACGATTTAAAGTTAATGGATGGCGCAATTTCTAAATTATCACCATTACAAGATAAATTACAATATTTTGTTTGTGGTTTTGACACTCGTGGTACTGTTACCGAATTAAATAAACAAACGGGGGAAAAAACTCAAAGACCAATCAGACCTGAAGAAACGGTTTGGATTAAATATGAAAAAATTTTTACAAACGATTATAAAATTATAACACCAAAGTATAAAGAATTTTTAGATAAATTTGAAGATGGTGAATACAATGGTTGGGAAAATGAAAATTATGTTAGAGTGTGGACAAAACCTGTCACATCTTACGCTAAAAATTATTCTAAATTTGACATATCGTTAGCTCCAATTCAAAATCATATCTTTAATAGAATGAAGTCTCAATTGAAAGTTATTGAGGCAGGATTTTATAAGAAAGCTTTAATTGCGTCAAATGTTGGTCCATACACGATTGATTTAAAACACGCATTACATCAAGGTCAATTTACCGATGGTAACGCTTTATTGGTTAACGAAAATAATAATCATAGTGATTGGGCAAAAAATATTAAAAAGTTGGTCGACAATCCAAGTATGATTGTTGATCTTGGTGAAAGATTATACGAAACAGTAAAAGACAAATATGATCTTAACCAAGTTACTAAAACAAGATCAGAATTTTATAAATCTTTAGTTAAATAATATGAATAATAAAAAAGGAATAATAGGTTTTACCGCAGGTAACTTTGATTTGTTACACCCAGGTTACATATATACATTTGAGACCGCAAAAGAACATTGCGATTATTTTATAGTTTTTCTTCAAAGAGATCCTTCTGAGACACGATTTACTAAATATAAACCTGTTGTTCCGTTATATGAAAGACACAAAATATTAATGTCAATAAAATACATTGATGAGGTTGTAACGTATCAAACTGAAGATGATCTAATAAAATTAATTGAATTTTTTAAACCCGATGTAAGAATTTTAGGTGACGATTATATTGGTAAACGATTTACGGGTGATCATCTACCTATTGAGGTTATTTACACAACAAGGTCTCATAATTGGTCAACAACTAAAATAAAAGAACTTATTACAATACAAACTTTAAAACAGAATCCAGAAATAATTAAACAAACTGAAATATGATAAACATCCCAATTACAAAAATTTTATTCCTTGATATTGAAACAGTTGGAATAACAAAAGATTATCAAACTTGTGCAAAAGAATACCCAAGAGTTGCAGAACAATTTGTAAAATATATTGATTGGTTTCACAAAAGATTCCCTGAGGACTCACAATCATCTTTGGATGAAATTTTCACAAGAAGAACTGCATTAGTTCCTGAGTTTGCAAAAATAGTTTGTGTTAGTGTTGCATTTGTTATGGATAACAATGAAGTTAAAAAACAAACATTCTCAAGTGATAATGAGGGAGAATTATTAAAAGATTTACAAACGTTGTTAAATCGTTGTGGTAAATTGGATTTTTACTTATGTGGTCACAATTTAAAAAACTTTGACATTCCAATGATTGCAAAAAGAATGATCATCAATGGATTAAAACCATCCTCAATTCTACCATCCTATGACACAAAGCCTTGGGAAGTTAAGGCAATTGACACAAAGGATGTATGGCAATACGGAGCATACACCGCAATTGGGTCATTAGACTTGATGTGTTCTTGTTTAGATATCCCAACACCAAAGGGTGGTGACGTAACTGGAGACAAAGTCCATGATTGTTATTGGAACAAAGGTATGTTAAAAGAAATTGGTGAGTACTGTGAGAGAGATGTTGAGGTACTAATTGATGCAATTATTAAATTAAAACAATTAAAATAATGGATGACGTTACAAAATTAATAAAACAATTAGAAGAATTAGATTCAATGTTTGGTGATGACATGAATGAAATGAATTATGATGAAATTATAGATAAACATGGGTTAGATCTTTTTGAACTTGAAAAAGAAATGGAAGATTACCAACCAACAATGAAATTAGAATTTTCATCAAAAAAATACGACCCTAATTTTGCGTACCCAACCGATTCAGGTATGGATTTATATTCAATGGAATCATTAACTATTGAACCATTTGGTAGAATATTGGCACCAACTGGAGTTCATTTTGATGTTCCCGAAAATTATGAAATTCAGATTAGATCAAAGAGTGGTTTAGCTCTTAATCAAGGTTTAATGGTGTTAAACTCACCAGGAACCGTAGATCAAGGATACACAGGTGAAATTAAAGTTATACTATTCAACACAACAAATAATATCGTTGAAATTAAAGAAGGTCAAAAAATTGCTCAGGCAGTTGTATGTCCTGTGGTATGTGGAAAATGGTTAGACTTAATTAAAGTTGACACAATAAAAGATAAAGACAGATCCAATAATGGATTTGGTAGTACTGGATTAAAATAAAACGTATGAAAATATCAATTATTTCTCAAATTAGAGATGAGGCAAAATATTTAAAAGAATGGATTGAGTTCCATTTACTTGTAGGTGTAGATAATTTTTACATAACTAACCATTTAAGTGTAGACAACTATCTTGAGGTATTACAACCTTACATTGATAAAGGTATTGTAAAAATTACAGAATTATTAATTGAAGTTGAGACTAATGAAAATACTTTTAAAAATGAACAAATCTTACTTAGTCATTCAATACCAATTATAAACAAACATATTAAAGAATCTGATTCAGATTGGGTTATTTATTTAAATGTTGATGAGTTTTTGTACCCAACAGAAGAAGATAATATAAAAGATGTCATTAAAAAATTTGACCCAAAAGTTGGCCAAATTGGAGTAAACTGGAGACTAATGGGTAATTCAAATTATAAACTTAATGATGGTGAATTGATTACTGAAAAATTAACAAAGTGTAAATTTAAAGACAATAAAGGACCTGAATTTGACAATCAAAGACATACTAAATCATTAATAAAAAAAGAATCTTTTATACATTTACCATCTGTACATTATGGGATAATAAAACAAAATTATCTTCATGTGGATACTTTAGGTAACCCAAACAACATTGAATCGGATAAGTATAGAACTAAAATCCAAGTATTGGATAACTTGGTAATTAATCATTATCAGTTTAGAGACTTGGAATATACTGAAACTAAAATCAATATGTATAAGGTATGGGGTAGAAAATATGATGATGAAGAATCATATAAAAATCTATATAATGATGAGGATAACTTTGAAATATATAGATTTTTACCAAAATTAAAAGAAAATATGTTAAGATCACAAATATGATAACAATAATATATTCAACACATAAAGACGAAACCTATAATAACAAATTTAAACAACATTTGTTACAAACGGTAGGATTAAATGACGTACAAATTTTAGAATTTGTTAATCATAACCAATATTCATTATCCCAAGTCTATAATAGTGGTGTTACACAATCAATTTACGACATTGTTGTATGTTGTCATAACGATGTTAAACTTGAAAAAAATTGGGGTAAAAAATTATTAGAGGATTATTCTAATAACCCCGAATTCGGTATAATTGGAAAAGCCGGTTCTTGTTATTTTCCTGAGTCAGGTGTGTATTGGGAAAAAATGCACCAAACTATGGTGGGTCAAGTTTATCATCATCCTGACGGACAAAAAAAATGGTTAAACAAATATTCGCCTAAATTACCATTTTTAATTCCTGTTGTTACAATTGATGGTTTATTCATGTCATTTGATAAAACAAAATGTAAACATTTTTTTGATGAATCAATTGGTAAGTTCCATTTTTATGATCACCTTTTTTGTATCCCAAATTATTTAGATGGGGTTAAAATTGGTGTTACCTCATCGTTTGAAATAACTCACCAATCTATTGGACAACCAAATCAAGAATTTTGGGAAAGTAAAGATAAATTTGTTGAGAAATGGGAAGAAAAATTACCGTTAGATTTAAAACCATCATTTGTATATGCTCCTGAAATAAAAAGAAAAAACTTTAAAAAGTTTGGTAAAGTTGCAATTATAATACCAACTAAAGGTAAGGTGGAAATGTTAAAAGAGTGTGTGGATTCTTTTCATGAATATTGTGATAAAGAGAAATACGATATTTTTGTTGCGGACACAGGATCAACTGAAGAGGAAAAAAATTGGATTAAAGAAAACATCAATAATATAACTTTAATTGAGTATGACTATTATAATTTTGCAAAAATAAATAATAATGTGGTAAAAAATTTACCTAACAATGTTTATGATTTTTTATTGTTTTCAAACAACGATATTAAAATATTAAATGACGTTATTAGTGGTATGTTGTCTGTTTTTGAATTAAATAAATTATGTGGTACTGTTGGAAGTAGATTACATTTTGAAGATAATACTATCCAACATGATGGAGTGTTTATGGGGATTAAAGAATCAAACGGTACTTTAGGTGTGGATCATATTAATTTAAGAAATTATTATAACTATTCAAATAGTACAAAAGAAGTGTTTGGTAATACCGGTGGTTTAATGATGACAAGAAAAACAATATTTGAAAATAATAATATGTTTAATGAAAATTATATTTCTTGTTTTGAAGATGTTGAATATAATCTTATTTTAAATTCAATTGGTTTAAAAAATTATATTTGTGGGGAATGTGTTGCTTATCATTATGAATCAAAAACCAGAAATGAAGATCCCAAAAATTTAGATAAATTAAGGTATGATTACATGACAAATTTAATTCCAGTATTTAAAAAAAATATAGAAAAAATAAAACATAAACTTGTTTCTTTTAAATAAATATGATGATATCCAACAGTAAAAAATTTATTTAAGTTATCATATTTTGATTATGAATACTAATTGTTTATTATTTTTAAGTTGGTTTTATATTTAAGTTAAATAAAAAACTTATGGCAATTAGAAAAAAACCAATTTTAAAAGACGATACAACGTCAACTACTCAACCACAAATTTCAAGAAAAGAGTTAATTAACTCTGTAATTAAAAGAAAACAAAAAAGTAAATTTTTATCAGAAAATCAAAAAGACTATTATGATCTTTTGATTAACAATCAAATTACAATTTGTTCAGGACCGGCAGGTGTTGGTAAAAGTTATATTTCAATGAAGGCAGCGGTAGATTTACTAATAGATCCAAACAATTCATACGAAAAAATTATTATTGTTAGACCTGCGGTTGAGGCTGAAGAAAAGTTAGGATCTCTTCCAGGAAATTTGGAAGAAAAATTAGATCCTTATATTTTCCCATCTTATTACTTACTTAATAAAATAATTGGTAAAGAAGCGAGAGAAAAATTAAAAGAGTATGAAGTAATTGAAGTTTTTGCTTTGGCTTATATGAGAGGAATGAATATTGATAATTCAATATTAATTTTTGAGGAAGGTCAGAACTCTACTCCAAATCAAATGAAATTATTGTTAACAAGGATAGGATACAATAGTAAATTCTTTATATCAGGTGATTTAGAACAAACGGATCGTTATAAAGATAAAAAACAATCGGGACTTTATGACGCATTACAAAGATTCAGTGGTATACCAGATATTGGTATATATGACTTTAAAAACGCCAAAAATGTTAGAAACCCATTAATTAGTAAAATATTAGTTAAGTACGATGAAGAAAATAGGGATTGAGATTAATGGTGTTTTAAGAGACACTATTAGTAAATTTACTGAATTATATGAAAAACATTTAGTTGATGACCATTTTAATGAGTCGACGGATAAAACATATGAAATTGAATTTTCAGGTGATACAGATGAGGTGATTGAACTTAATGAAAATGTAGAGGTTAATAACTTTGAATATAAAGTTTTAAGTCCTGTTACATCATTAGATTTAGAATCCCATTTTTCATTTCCATCTAAAGATGATTTATATTCATTTATGTATGAAGAATATACAATGGAGTTATTTGGTCACGCACCATCAACAGAGATGTTATCATTTAACCTATTAAACGATATTTACTATAACTTGAGGGATACTTATGACTTAATGATCGTTTCTGATGAAATAGGTAGATCTAAACCATCGTCACTTTTTTTCTTATCCAAATTTGGTTGTTTAGTGGAAAAAGTATTTTTCTATAGTGAAATAACAAAAAATGATATGTTAGATGAGGTAGACATTTTACTTACGGCTAATCCTGACCTACTATTAAATAAACCTGATAATAAAATCATTATAAAATTTATTACAGATTATAATAAAAACATCAAATCAGAATACGAAATTTCTTCTTTATCTGATTTGGAATTAACTATTAAAAAAATAGAAGAGAATGTTTAATGTGTTTGGAGAAAACTATTATATTGATTTAGATAAATTAGAGGACTTTGTCCAATATAGTGGTACAAGTGGTGAAACTCAAATCCACGTAGTAAAATATGAGTCAGTTAAAGCAATGGTTGATACAATTTTAACTGAAATAGGAGAAGTGGATGAAAATTTAGGTATGAAAAATAATGAGGTTACTATTCCCTTTAAAATTGCTTTTAATACACTTTTAATGAAAAAAATAATAAATAAAATATAAAACATGAACCAAGAACAAATTTTAAAACTAGAAGAATCCATTCAGAAAATGAGGGATAAGAAGTCAAGAATTTATTTTATAGTACAAGACACTAAAGGAAATGCAAAAGCGTCAATACGTTACATTTACGAAATGGCTATGTCACTAAAAAATAATGGATTTAATGCCATAATACTACATGAAACCCCTGAATACTTTGGTGTGACAGATTGGTTAGGTGAGGAATATATGACAAATTTAGATCACAAATCTATTGAAGGAACTAATTTAGAAATCTCACCTGAAGATTTAATTGTTATTCCAGAAATTTACGGATTCATAATGGATCAAATAACTAAACTACCTTGTGGTAAAATTGTGTTATCACAATCATACGATTACATTTTTGAAACGTTACAACCTGGTCAAACTTGGACTCAACTTGGATTCCATAAATGTATTACAACATCAGAAAAACAAAAAGAATATATTTCATCAACAATGAGAAGTGTCTCAGTTGAAGTTATTGAACCAACAATTTCTGAAGTTTTTGAAAAACAAGAATTTCCACCTAAAACAATTATTGGTGTACATACAAGAGATCACAGAGATACGGTAAATTTAATTAAAACTTTTTATACTAAATTTCCACAATACAGATGGATTACATTTAGAGATTTAAGAGGGTTATCTCAAGTTGAGTTTACAAATGCAATGAAAGAAAGTTTTGCATCCGTATGGATTGATAGTATTAGTTCATTTGGTACGTTCCCACTTGAATCTATGAAGATGGGAATACCTGTTATTGGATTGGTACCTAATATTACACCTGAATGGATGAATGAAGAAAATGGTATTTGGATCAATAACCAAAATATGATTGTTGATGTTATTGCTGATTTTATACAAAATTGGTTAGAGGACAATCTTAACCCTAAATTATACGAAGAAATGGACGTAACCATTAATAAACTTTCAACCAAAGAAAAATTTGAATCGGAAGTTGTTGAATTATTTGCAAAAATGATTGACACAAGAGCGGATTCTTTTGAGGCTCAACTATCTAAACTTGAAACAACTGAATAATATGGAAAATAATAAAACAATCTCGGTAATATTACCAATTAAAACTGCTAGGTCCGCAGACTTTGAGGACTTCTTTGATAGATGTATCAAATCAATTAAAAACCAGGGTGAAACTGTAAGTGAATTGGTTATCGTTTATTGTGATGATTCTCTTTTGGAGACACACATTAACTCTTATGATTTTGATGGATTAAACGTTAAATTTGAAGTGTGGAAAGACGAACCTAATTTCGCTAACCAAGTCAATAGAGGTGTTGAAATATCAACGTCTAATTGGGTTTCATTAATTGAGTTTGATGATGAGTATTCAAACATATGGTTTAAGAACTCACAAAAATATATGGATATCTATAAAGATATTGAAGCATTTTTACCAATTGTTGTTGATGTTAACGATAAAGGAGTATTTGTAGGATTTACAAATGAAGCAACATTCGCAGCAAACTTCACACAAGAACTTGGTTATTTAACTAACGAAACATTACAAATGTATCAAAATTTCCAAATTGCTGGAATGGTTATTAAAAAAGAAACTTTCTTAGAATTTGGTAAATTTAAATCAAACATTAAATTAACATTTGGTTATGAGTTCTTTTTACGTATGACTCACGCATCTGTTAAATTTTTAACAATCCCTAAGATCGGATACAAACATATGAACTTAAGAGAAGGATCTATTTTTTGGAACTACAAAAATGGTGAAGACAGATTAAGTGAAGATGAGGCTAAATTCTGGATTGAATCGGCTAAGAAAGAATATTTCTACACCGCACAGAGGGACATAAAATATGAACCACAAGAAATTTGATGTCCGAAAATGGTAATTTATCGAACGAAGAGAATGAAAAGAAAAAGAAGGGAAGAAAACCCACAGTAAATAATTATTTTGACGTAAGAGAAGAAGATGCGGTTAGGGCCTACCTAATCGCAGAAACTTTTGACGAAAAGAACAAAATTTATAATGAGTTTTTAAAACACCCCTTAGATAAAATGATATCGTCAATTATTAGACGATATAAATTATACAGAAAGGACATGGAGTTTGAGGAGATCCATATGGATACTCATTCATTTTTAATGACCAAAATAGACAAGTTTAAACCAGCTAAAGAAAAGAAGGCTTATTCGTATTTTGGTACTATCTGTAAAAATTATCTTATGGGACAAATCCTAAAAGATCAGAAAGAAATGAATAGAAAAATATCTTATGAAGATATTTCGGGAGATGTTCATAATATGCCAGATATGATTTATTATATTGATAATGAAGATGTAAGTTCTGAAGAAATTATAAAAAAATTCCTTAATGAACTTAAAGATAACATGAATGAACCAAATATATCTGAACAAGAAATAAAATTAGGTGAAGCTTTAACTGATATTTTTACAAATTATGGGGCAATTTTTCAAGAAACATCAAATAATAATAAATTCAATAAGAACATTATTCTGTTTGAATTAAGGGAAATGACCAATTTAAGTACAAAAGAAATACGTAATTCATTAAAAAGATATAAAAAAATATACTTTCATATCGTAAATGAATTATTAAAATAGAATAAAAAATACTTATAGATATGGGAAGGCCAACAAAAAAAGAAATTAATCTAACTAAGGAATCAATGTTATCTTTGATGCAAGAGATTTATAATGAACTTGTAGAACAAAGAAACACCGCAATTAGAATACAAAACAAGATGTTAACAATGATGAAAGAACCGGAAGATATGACTCTTATTGGTCCTGTTATTGAAAAACAACAAAAGATTATTAATGATTGTGTAGAGAAAAAACTATCGTTATCAAAACTACAAGCTCAAATTTGGCAAAAATCTCAGGAAAAACAAGAGGATAATTTTACTTTGTCAGATTTAGATCTTGATGATGACACATTTAAAAGTTTAATTGATAAAGATACCTCAACAGATAATAGTTACAAACTGAATAAATAATGGCACAGGATACTGAAGATGGTTTTAATGAAGTAGATAAAAAAACAACTATATTAAAAAAATATAAAAAAGTTAATAGTGATATTGAAGATCTACGGAAAAAGGCTGGAAAAACTTTAGAAAAGAAAAAATCTGAAACTTCCACACAACTTTCTGATGCAAAAAAATTAAAAAACAAATATCAAAAAGAAATTAAAACTCAATTTGATAAGTTGTTAGACTTAAACTTTTTGTCATTGGGTGCGGGTAAAAGTAGTCAAAGTTATCTTAAAAAAACTTTTACAAAAGCAATTAAAGAAATCGTACCAAAATTAGATGATATTTTATTGGAATTAATGTTAACTGCCGTAGGTTGTTCACAAGACCAAGAATTTGTTCCTCAGACGATTTATATTAGAGTTAAGTCAGTTGACCTACTTAACACATTAAAAGAGGATCCTGCAACAGATGTGGGTAAATTACTATATGAAAAGAAAAGTATTCAATATAGTAGTTTTCCATTTTCAATGAATAAGGAGTTATATAATAGAACTCAAAATATTAACCAACCATTTAGTGTTCCGGCATCTGGACAAAGTTATAAAGGTACATCAGGTCAAGAATTATTTGACATTTCATACGTTGAGTCTTACGTTGACCCAACAACTTCACAAACAATACAAGGTAACTTTTTTAAAGTTGATTTAAAAAATAGAATGACTACAAATAAAGTTTCTGAATTTTTAAAAGATTACTTCACAACAATAAAACTTTTTGATGAAACTAATTTCTTTGCAAATCTTATGAACCAATTGACAGGTGCGGTTTCTATTAAAAAAGGAGATGGTAATGCCGATTTAGAAGATCTACAAAAAATATTATTAATTATTCAAAGAATATTAGGATTGTGTTTTGATAACACTAAAGAGATTGATGTATCAGGAATTGCAAAATTGTCGGAAAATGATAATGTTGACGAATCCTTCTTTGAGTTCACAGACATTGATTTACGTTTTATTGATTCAAAAGTTTCTGACATTAAATTAGGTGTGGTTGAATTTGAAGAGTGTGATACGGTTAAACTACCTGTTGATTCAGATAGTATTACAAACGCATTAAATAATTTAGTATTTGTTGACGGTAAAAATAATTCAAATAGTATTGATGATGCTGCTAATTTAACTGATGTTTTAACTAAAAATCCAGGATGGTTTCCATTGGAAATAAATATTGATTTATCATTCCTAAAGGAATTCCCAAAAGCAATGGTATCTACGGTACTTTCACCTAAAGTTGTTTTACCTTTAATGATTATAACAAAATCATTAGGTCAAAATTTAGATTTACTAATTAGTTCATTTATGGATTTTGCAAAAAAACTTAAATCGTTCTTTATTAAATTTGCATCAAAAGTAGGAGAAATTTTTGTTAAAATTTTATTTGATATAATTAAAAAAGATATTTTAAAGTTAGTTCAATCGGTAAATTTAAATGTAATTAGAGGATTAAATAATAAAAAATTAAATATAATTTTATCTTTAACTGAATTAATAATTGGAATTGCTAAAGTTATAAAAAATTTCAGAGAATGTAAAAGTGTAATTGATGATCTATTAAATGCATTAAAAATTGCATCAAAAGGATTTGGAGGGGACATCCCATTACCATTATTATTAACTTCAAAACTTTTAAGTGGTTATTCTTCAGATAGGGCATTTTTAAATGTTATTGCAAATTTTGAAGAATTGGGATTACCAACAGGTACTATGCCAGATGGAAGTCCTAATTTAATGTTAGCATCAATAAAGGCACTATTAGATGGTTCAGATGCGGAAAATGCATCAAATGGTAAATCACAAGTTGCAATATACCCACTAAGTATAACACCAATTGGTCAAACAACACCAATAGTTTGTTATGGAAAATAAAATATAAAACAATGGATAATAAAGTACAATCACAACAAGTTGTGGAAATTATTAAAGAACATAAGGTTAGACCTAATAAAGATCTAATTTTGGCTATGGAATTTATTAAAAAAGATTTTGATATTACAAAAGAAAATTTAATTAAAATGACAAGTCATTTAGACAAATTAGAGTTGACATATAATACACTATTAAAAGAATATCAAGCAAGAAATGTGGTTCAAAAATAAAAATTTATTTCCGGGTTATGTAAAAGATAATAAAGATCCAATGATGTTAGGTAGGGTACGAGTTGTACCTACCCTTGAAAGGTATGAGGATTCTTTACCCGAAGATTGGAATGAAGAAAATGATAAGTGGACGGCAAAAGATCCATTTGTGTTTTTACCGTTATTACCATATTACATTAATCAGGTCCCAAAAGAGAATGAATATGTTAACCTAATTTATTACGACAATCGTGAAAGATTAGATGCCAATAAATTTTATATTCAAGGACCAATAACAAGACCCCAAAATAATTCTAAAGAGGATTGGAAAAACTCTCAATCCATGTTGGCAACTGGAGAATTTTTCAAACAGGCAAATCAATTAAGAGATCGTAAAACAGGGATTACTGACCCAAAAATTTATGGAATATACCCCGAACCAGGTGATAATGCCATTTTAGGTAGAGGAACCGCAGATGTTGTTGTTAAAGAAAATGATGTGTTAATACGAGCAGGTAAATTAGATCCTCTTAAATCTTCAAGTGCGGATTTTAATATACCCGTACCAAATGATAAAAGATCATTTTTACAAATATCCACATCTCCTTTAGAAAAAATTAAAGGTGAACCAAAAACAGTTACTGAATACATCAAAGAAAGTAGACAAGTTAAAAATTTGGTTGAGTGGGAAATTACAAATCTTGCAACAACAGGAACAACTTTTGATGGTAGTGTAAAATTATATAGTTTAATTCCAGTTCCTGAAACTTTATCTAATAAAATTTTCCTTACTTCTGATTTAGATAGTTACAAAGGAACAACATTATATGAATTAAACTTTACCGGTAAAACTTCTGAAGAATCGTTAACAATAATTAATGATTTTATTAAAGGTGTTAATATTGGTAAAATAAATATTGATGGTTATCTTTCCTACCCATCACAAGATGGAGCTAAATTGGAAAACCAATTTCCATTTGTTTTTACCCCAACAAAAAGTAATACTGAAATATATTTAAATGCAAGTATTGATACCCCAAGTGGTTTAACTGAGTTTAATAACATTCTTAATTTTTATGCAAAAACTAAATTATCACCACAAAATAAAGAATTTGGATTTGGTTTAGTTTGGGTACAAGATGTTTTGGGTGAACAACTTGAAGTTAAAATAACTCAAGTCGCAAATGACACATTTGAGGCAACCCCAACATCATATGGTGTCATGGGTGGTGATTTTCTTTATTTGTTATCCCATAAATCAGTTATTCCAAGTAAAGGTACTCCGATTGATTTAAAAAATACATTATACGGTATTGATCAACCAACGTTAACAGATACGATTTACGGTAAAACAAATTCAATGGTTAGAGGTGAAGAATTAATGTCATTCTTAAACCTCATCGTTCAATTTATGATAGGTCACGTACACCCATTTCCAGGACTTGCGCCAATACAAGAATATCCATCAATACCTGATGGTCCTTCATCTAAAAAAATATTGGAAATACTTAATAATTCTCAAAATACAATATTAAATCAAAATATTAGGATTAATTGATATTTATATTAAAAACGTAAATGTCAATAAATAATTCATATTTCAGTAGGAATAATACTTTAATATCTAATAGTCTTGTTAATTCAGGGAGAAATCCTGTCACCGAATTATTTTATGGTGATGGAAGTCTTCTAAACCCAATTGGATTCACACGTTTTATCTTTGATTTAGATCTTACTTTATTAAAAGAAAAATACCTAAATGGTATTATAAGCGTAGGGTGTAATTTAGATACAACACATACATTAAGAATGACTAATACAAGTTATTTTGATAAAGAATTATTAAATACTTCTACATCTCAAGGTAGACTAAGAGCAACATCTTTTGATTTAATTTTATTTAGAATTCCTTATGTGAATTTTGATCCAAATCAACCTCAGAATTGGGATGAAGGTGTTGGATATGACTACTACGATCAAGTGACGGGAATACCAAGTGATAAAAACTATTCCGATAGACCTTCAAATTGGTCAGCAACAACAACAATTACAGATTGGCAACAAGCAGGAGTTTATAGTAATACAAACACAGGTTCATTTAATTATAATTCATTACAAATTATAGATACTCAACATTTTGAATTTGGTGATGAAAATGTAGAGTTTGATATGACAAATGAAATTAACTCTATTTTAAATGGATCATTAGTTAATACCACAGGATGGGGAATTGCTTACTTACCTCAAGTTGAGAACTTAACAGGAACAACAGGTAATTACTCTGTTGGATTTTTTACAAGACACACCCAAACATTCTATGAACCATTCTTAGAAACAAACTATAATGATTCAATTGAAGATGATAGAAATTCATTTTCATTAGGTAAAATTAATAAATTGTACTTATATATCTTTGAAGATGGGGATTTTCAAAATTTAGATGTCAATCCTTCAGTAACAATTAGCGATCAATCAGGAACTCCAATACCGGGTCTTATTAATTTACCATCTTGTCAGGTAACAAAAGGTGTATATGAGATAACAATACCACCATTACTTGGATATAAAACACCATGTATTTTTACCGATACTTGGTCAAACATTTTATTAAATGGTTTTTCATTACCTAATGTAATTAATGAATTTGTAATATACCCATTACAGAAATCAATTCAAATTGGAACAACAACTAATGATCCTGCAGTATATGGTTTTGATTATTATGGAATTAAACAAGATGAAAAAATATTAAATACTGACATTAGAAAAGTTGGTGTTATAATCAAGAAAGCATATACCACTAACCAACAATTACCAAAAATTGAAGGTCAATATAGAGTGTATGTTAGAGAAGGTCAAACCGAAGTACAAGTACAAGATTGGACCAAACTTAATAGAACTCCAAATGAGTACTATTTTATATTTGACACAAGGGATAAGATTCCAAATGAATATTATATAGATTTAAAAGTCATTTCTAGTGGAGAAGTGAATACTTATAAAAGACAAATTAAATTTCAGATCGTAAATAAAAAATAAAGATATTTATTAAATAAAGATATGGCAAATTTTATATTAAAACAATGTTCATCATTGGATGAATTTATAGTTGGGTTTGACGGAAGGTTTGAACCCGCATCAGGAGAAACTTATTCATTTAGTAATGGACTAACAGGACAAACTATTTGTGGTACCATATTATCTGGCACCACTGGAGCAACAACATATTCGGCAATCACCCAATATGATAATTGTAATGAATGTATTATTGACATACCAAGAAGTGCAAATACAGCATATGATATCTGTGAAGTTTGTTCTGATGGAACAGTAATTACGGTTTATAATTTAACACCACCTCACCCTATTTATACTGACGGATATGGTACACCAGTCACTCAATTAAACATGGTTACTTTAGGAGGACCTAACGGATTAAATTCATAATACAATGAAAAGAGTAATAAGATTAAATGAAACGGACATTACTAATTTGGTAAAAAGAGTCCTCAATGAACAAAAAAGTGAACGATATATGTTCTTTTCAAATTTAGAACAAATGAGAAGACAATGTGATTTATTATTAAATTTTGATCGTAGTGAGGTTGAATCTATTTTAGATAATGGACATGATTGGGCTCAAGATCATATTTCTGAAGCTAAAAACAATATGGATCAAGTATTTGATTTTATGATGAATGAAACCACAAGAGACGGTATGAAATCATCTACGAATATTGATGATGAAGATATGGTAATGTCGGAAGGAGATAAAAAAGTTGGCACACCTCTTTGTGCAAGAGGTATTGCATCCGCAAAATCTAAATATGATGTATACCCTTCAGCATATGCAAATGGACACGCAGTACAAGTATGTAAAGGTACGATTAAAGGTCTTGATGGTAAAAAACATTGTTCAGGAGCATATTGTTAAAAATTTTTTAAAAATATTTTTTTATTCAAATAATTTATATATATTTGTAGACACATAAACTTTATACAAATATGAAAAACAGAGTAAAAAGATTCTTAAGTAGATTAAAACTTAAATTTTATATTTGGTCAAAAAAATCTTCAAATATTATACCAACTTATCAAAATGAAATCCTATCATATGAAAAGACCTGTTTTAAAATATGTCTTAAAATAATTCAACATAAAGATACGGAATTTATGATCGCCCCAATGTCTGATAAACGTTATCTTAAAAATGACGATATGAAAATTTTCATAACAATGACAGATCGTAGAGTTGAGATTACTAATCACGTTTACAATTATAATGTTAAACTACATGAAAGAGATTGGGAAAGATTAACGTATATTTTTGATCTTGAGGCAGATAAGAGAAGACTTAAGTATGAGGGTGATGTTAATTCACAAATCACTAACTCTCTACACAATATTTTAGACCGAGTTTCTAATTTCAATTAAAATTTTACCAACTAAAGAATCTACGGATTCTTTTTTTGTTTTATATGATGTCATTATTGGTTTTTGTCCTTTTCCTGTTTGTGTGTCTTTTTTTTCGGCGTTTCTTTTTTGTTGACATGCAGATCTTTTTTGTGAATCACTCATTTTACCTGCAACTCCAGCGGCTCTACATTTAGGGTAAGATCCTTTAGAAGTATCCTGTCGTCCACAGGGAGGGTGTTTGCCGTCAACTTTACTACAAATGTTAACCCAAGGTCCTTTTGGTTGAGAAGACCCTTTAGGTTTCTTCTTTTTACCAAACCAAACTGCGAGATCTTCCATTAAAGTATCATCCGTTATCTCAACCCACTCATTTACAGGAACTATTGTTAATTTTTTTCCAGGAGTTTGATTTATATTATTACCATCATCATCAGAATAAGTTGATTCAGGATGTTTTTTTATGTAATTAGATATTTTTTTTGCTTTAGATTCTATTTTTTTGATTTGTTTTTTTGTTTCATCCATTGACCCATCATAACTATCATATTCTAACATAGGGCTATCATATTTAGAAACTTCTATTGTGAATGGTTGTAAATCTATTTTTTTAAATAAACGTATTCCAGGTTGTAATGGGGCAACATATGACCCTCTACCTCCACCATCTGAAGTTGCTTCAGATAAAACTTTCTTTATTATTTGATTTAAATCCATAATTTGTCTACTATTATAAATATCAACA
>Ga0214919_10000774_pt1 | contig 54908 bp, 52 predicted proteins | sample LL1503_MetaG_FD_177994 | JGI IMG/M metagenome (GOLD analysis project Ga0214919, IMG submission 177994) | Freshwater microbial communities from Lake Lanier, Atlanta, Georgia, United States - LL-1503 | ecosystem: Environmental > Aquatic > Freshwater > Lake | place: USA: Georgia | collected... | reverse complement strand
CTCCGCGCTTCATAATGCGCGCAATATGACACATCATACTCATTCTGTGTAAAGTCGGTTGTCTGTTAAATAGGATGGCATCGCCGTCCATCATATGACGGTGGACAGTGTCGCCCTCTTCCAAGACAATTGACTTTCTATCAAGGTATTTCAGTGTAATAGATTCGCCATTCTTTTTCTCCAAAATCTTAGCACCGGGCCACACATCGGGTCCGTTCTGCACCAATTTCGTCAAGAAAGCTTTATTCACACGATTCACCCTTACCGGCTTGGTAATATTTTTCGCTATTTTCATAGGAATTCCTAGCTCACGAATTGAAATATTCGGGTCCGCAGTGATGACTGAACGCGCGCTAAAATCAACACGTTTTGCCATTAGATTGCCTCTCATTCTGCCACCCTTGCCATTCAGTCTGTCCTTAATAGACTTCAATGGTCTGCCAGAACGCTGAGCAACAGGGTTGGAACCCGGCAACTTATTATCAACCTGACTGGCAACGTGATACTGTAACACAGTCGTCCAATCATTCACAACATTTTCCGGCGCATTATTCTGTATCTTGTCCTGAAGCGTCTTATTCGTTTTAATAATATTCACAAGAATATGACTCAAATCGTCTTCAGAGCGCTGCTGAGCATCGTGTTTTACAGAAGGTCTTACGGCAGGCGGAGGCACAGCTAAAACCTGACAAATCATCCAATCTGGACGAGACCACAAAGGACTAAATCCCATAAAAGTGACATCCTCGTCAGAAATGCGCTTAAATATCTTGAGGACCAATTCAGGTGTCAAAGGAATGACAATATTCTCGTCACCTTCTTCGCTGTTATTCGTCCATTCAGCATACAAAGAAGCAAACCCTTCTTTTCTGACTTTCTTTGGTTGAAGACAACCGCATCCGTCTTCAGTATCTTCTCCACAGCGCTTAATGTCTTTGTTTAATTCAAAGACATATTTCCATCTGGCCTGAGCTGACATTTTAAGTGCTTGCTTGTATTTTTCTTTTGACACTAATAGTTTACTACACTTGAAGCAAACACAGCGTAGAATTTTTTGAATTGTAGACAAGTATTGAATGTAAAAGACGGGACGCGCCAATTCAATATGTCCAAAGTAACCCGGAGTTTGCATATAATCTAAACCGTCCGTTGGACAGATTAATCCGGGTTCTAAAACCCCCATCCTGGGGTCAAACAGTCCATTGATTACTGGCTTATTGTTAATATATGTATCGCGGCTTGTAATTTCGGCTACAGAGCCTTTCCGAATTTCTTCGGGCGATAATATACTAAATTGGATGCCGATAATCTTGGAGCAATTAGTATTTTTCATGTTTCTGGAACTTTGCGACATTCTTATTATAATACTATAAATAATATTTAGATTGTTTCAAATCAATTTTATTTTATTCCATTCATTTTAAGTAAAGTGTTTTTATATTGTTTTAAACGTATTTTTATTTTATTTATCTTTGATTTGACCTTGAATATAACTATCATAATAGAACTTACTAAATAATCCAATTATACCTACACCATATGTAGCAAAGAATATAATAATATAATAGTTAAACCAAGTTTCTATTGGGGGTCTGTAAAAGTAAAAATTTACATACAATAAGAAAAACTGACAAAGTTGTAGGGAAGTTATGTACTGTTTCAAGAACCGAACTTGCTGGATTTTTAAGAGACAACTTAGATAATAAGTATACATTATTGTATGTACAAATGAATTTAATAGGGTCGCCATCCATATTATATCAACCTTGTAAATATACATTAGATGCCAACTTAATACTGCTCCTATGTGGTGATATTTTTGAAGAAATATAGGTGTTTTGCCATTCAAATATAGTAAAAATGTATCAAAAAATTCGTAATATTTTGAGATGTAAAACAAATAGTTTATAGTGTCAAAATGCGGGTTTTGGAAGTAATAATTTGATTTGAATACTATTCCATCATTGTATAATATTTGTGTTATTGACACAAAGGTCCAACCACTAAACATAATTAAAAATCCATTGTGGATGAGAGATAAACAATATAGTAAGGATGGATTAATGCGTAAATCTTTGGGATATGCCAAATATCCAGCAATTCCTAATAATGGTGTAATATGACACAAGTTGGATACAGTAACCATTTCGTTCATTATAACTATATTTAAGATTTTATGTTTATATACATTTTTTAAATATTTTTTTGAAAAAAAATTGATTTGAAAAAATAGGATATAAAATTATTTTATAAAGTAATACAACCCCCAATTTATAAAATGCCAAGAGACCAAATTAAAATGAAATCCAAGACTTCTTTAAAGGATAAGAAGGCTGATGATAGACGTAGAAAGCAGATTGAGAGCGATTCATCTGATAATGATAGCAATTACAATAGTGAATCTGAAAGTGAAGATGATGATATTGACCAACACGAATACAGAAAGTTTTTGGCCAAGATGTTTCCTTCTAAACACATCAATGAAAAAGTGAAGGCAGGAGAAAAACTTAAGAAGGCTTTAAAAAAAGATGCTAAGAAAAAACAAGAATCTGAAGAAGAGTCTGAAGAATTAAGTGAAGAAAGTGATTCTGATTATGTACCTGTTAAAAAAAGTAAGAGTAAGTCTAAGTCACGTAGACTGAGACGTAAGGTATATGAGTCCGAGTCTGAGGAGGACGACGATTATGAGACTATTTCTGAATCAGAAGACGCAGGCTCAGAAGAGGACGATTATGAAACTATTTCTGAATCAGAAGAGTTAGAAGATGATTCAGAGGCAAGCTCAGAAGAAGAAGAAGTTGTTCAAAAGAAGAAAGGTAAAAATAAGAAACAATCAAAGAATTTCAATATTATACTCTCAATTGGAGCTGACAAGGTCAACAAAGAAGATGAATTGTCAGAGGAATATGAAGCATATTTTGATGATGAAGATGACGAAGACGATGATGATAGTGATGCGCCAACTGAAAACGAAGACGACCCTATCAGCTCCGATGAGGATTCTGACGATGATGATGAAGAAGATGAAATCTTAGAACCAGTTCAAAAGAAAAAAGGTAGTAAGTCAACTGAAGAAAATGTCAAGCTAGTTACTAGTGATAAGTCTGTAAAGAACAATAATTCAAAGGCAGAAATAGATTTGTTAGCAGTTTTAAAAACGTTACAAGAAAAAGGCGAAAATACTGGTCTTGTAACCGAGTGTATCAAATTGTGCAATCAAAAGATGTTGGTCAGTAAGAAAAAGGAACTGAAAAAGTTGAAGAAGGAAAAGGACCGCAATGACCGCATTTTCAGACGCATCTTGCGTGACAAGAATACAATGAATGATTTTGAATTCTTTGAAAAGATGGATATTGAGAGTCAGAAGAAAATAATCAAGGAACTGCGTGAAATCAATAAGGTTACCCGAATTGAGAAACCCTATCGCCTGACATTATTGGAATCCGATATTCCTGTCAATTTCAAGGGTGCCGCAATGAAGAAGATTGGCACTTTGAGACATATGGAGCCAGGCAGCGGTGAATACTACAAGATTAAGAATTGGGTTGACACCTTTATGCGCATTCCATTTGGAAAAACTCAAGACTTGCCTATTTGTATTGAAGATGGTGTTGACAAGTGCCACGAATTTATGTCTGAGGCCCAGAAGACATTGGATAATGCTGTTTACGGACTCAATGATGCCAAGATGCAAATCATGCAGATGCTCGGTCAACTTGTCACGAATCCCAAGTCAATTGGAAGTGCGATTGCGATTCACGGACCTCCTGGCACCGGCAAAACCAGTCTTGTCAAGGAAGGTATTAGTAAGATTTTAAATAGACCATTTGCGTTCATTGCGCTTGGAGGCGCTACCGACAGTAGTTTCTTAGAAGGACACGGCTACACTTATGAAGGCTCAATGTGGGGCAAAATTGTCCAAATCCTGATTGATAGTAAGTGTATGAATCCAGTCATCTATTTTGACGAGCTGGACAAGATTAGTGATACTCCAAAGGGCGAGGAAATTGCGGGCATCTTGACGCATTTGACCGATACGACCCAAAACTCACAATTTCACGACAAGTATTTTGCGGAGATTGATTTTGACTTAAGTAAGTGTCTGTTTATATTTAGTTACAATGACGAGAGCAAGGTCAATCCGATTTTGAAGGACAGAATGTATAGAATTAAGACAGCTGGTTACAATCAGAAGCAAAAGACAAATATTTCCAACAGTTATTTGTTGCCCAAGATAAGAGAGCAAGTTAAGTTCTCAGTGGAGGATATTGTCATTCCAGATGCCACACTCCATTACATCATTGATAATTATTGTATGAGAGAGGACGGAGTACGTAATATGAAGAGATGTTTAGAGATAATTTATACCAAGTTGAATTTATATCGTCTCATGCGTCCTGGTTCTAATTTGTTTGAAGAGGATATGTCTATTAAAGTAGCATTTCCATTTACAGTCACACGGGATATAGTAGATAAACTAGTCAAGACAAATAAAGACGCAATCAGTAGCGCGTTGTATTCTATATATGCTTAAATCAACTGTTCTATAGCTTTGCAAAAGCTTCGTGAAAAAGTGGAATAAAAAGGAAAAGGGAAGAAAAAATAATATAATATATATATATTATTTATAAGAAGAAATAACAAATGAGTTTTAAACAACATGTTGAAAAAATATTAGAAAATAGTCAGAAAATTACACCAAAAACACATCAACATTCTTTTTCACCACATAGTCCTATTTCACCACATAGTCCAAAAACACCTCAACATTCTTTTTCACCACATAGTCCTATTTCACCAAAAAAACAAAAAAAATATTTATTCCTCTGTTTTTTTACTCATGGTGTATATGGTCGTGCAGCACAACCATATAACGCCAATCCTCACGCGTCGGTAAATATAAAGACATTTCATTCAGTGCCCAAACTAATGACTTATTTGAGTTGTAGCCCAGGAAGTTCATTATTAGGAGCAGCAGGCGGCTCTGATAATATAATATTGGCTGATTATTTTAGACGTAATGGTGATTTTGACATGCTGGATAAAACAGACTATGAAGAACCTAGCTATAAAATAAAAACAACAGACCAAATGTTGTCGCATAATTACTTAGGCTATATAAATACCGCATTTGATAATTTAGAAATAAGACCAAGTCATAGAACAGAGCGTTTCAAAATTACCAATCCAACTGATGTTGATGTATGTCGTAATAGTTTTATTTGTGACAATAAAATAGGCATTGGTCATAATTTTCCAAATAAAACATATAGTACAACAGACAGACCAACTCACACAAATGTAGGGCATAATTGGGGTATTTTTATTTACAATAACAATTGTGGGATTAAACCAGGCACTAGTATACAAAATATAGAAACAATAGATAAAGAGGTAGTTGAAGATGAAGAAGGATTTATTACTGGTTTAATATTCACCTTGGAAAATATTATTAAAGGGTTAACTCAAGAGTTTGGATTAACAGAAGACGATTATTTGTTTTTGTTTGATTATTCTTGTAACAATTTTGGCACCAAATATATTAATCCCAAGGATGATCAAAGGGTGATAAGACGATTAGGGCGAAGCATTTCAAAAGATTTTGGGTTTGGAAAAAGGAAGAAAAATAAGGGTACTAGGAAGGTTTTAAAAGGTAAATTAAAGAATAAGAGGGTGAATAAAAATAGCCTTAATAAAAGTAGAAGAAAACTAATTAAATAAAAATACCATATAAATATTTATTACAAGTATAATATAATTTATAATTGTAATGGCAGCAGAAAGAGAAATTCTATATAAAATGAAAACAACGGCCAGTATATTTTTGAATACATTAAAGCAAGTAAGAAAACTCAAGGCAGAAATTGACAAAAATATTGAACTAAATATGGATAACAATTATTTTGTTGAAAAACAAACTACGAATAAGGATTTCAACGAAGTTTTTGATATAAAGTCCATAGATGAAGTGATAAATATTGTAGAACCACTCATTGATGAAATAATGATAGAGCGAGAAAAAATATGTGAAAATCACGAATACATTGAAGACCAAGTTGAGACCGGAATAGAGTGCAATATGATGACAATATATTATTGTAAATTCTGCCATGTGACTAGAATGAATGAATAATTTTCTGATATGTATTAATTAAGTTAAAATATATAAACTTAATTAACTGAGTTTGAATTTAATATTCCGAATAAGGCACATTATTGCCGCCACGTGAAATCAATGTGCTATATTGTTCTGTTGACATACAAGCGCATCCTTGACTATTAGAGTAAGTATTAGGGCAGCATTCTGGCTTGAATTCGGTGTTTGCAAACACATCCATTTCGCCTTCAGCTAAAGGCTGTTGGTTCTTGCCTCTGTCCCAAATTGATTTTACTCCAGCACTGGGAGCAGTTCCGGCAGTATAAACTAGAGACGGTTGTGACCAAGTATCGGGGTTCAAAAACGAAAAACTGCTGCTAGTTGACGCAAATTGCGGGCCGGCATTGGTCTTGTAATTAGCAAATCCTTCTTTACTAGAATCAACATTGATTTCTTCATCCATTTGTCCTTCCATTTTTCCCTTCTCCAAGCGTTCTTTTTCCTTTCTTTCTGCCTCCAACGCATCTTCTAAATTCATATTCTCAGCACCCTCTATTAATCCACCAGTGCTGCACGCACACATTGTGTGACCAAATAATACCATCAATAAGAAAATAATGATTAAAACAATCTCCAATCTACATTTGTATGAACCAATAGAAATATCCATATTATACATATTTGTTAGATTATTTTATTTCTTGTAATATTTTTTACTTTTTTATTTTTCATCAGAAACAATAGAGTCAATAATATAATTATAGTCATTGAATATTTGCCCATTGGAAATAAAATATTGTGTCGTGGTTAATAAATGGTATAAATTTTCGGAATTTCCTAAAGCTATGTGTAAATCACTTCCATCAATTTCCACGAGTCCGTAAACTTCACCTCCAGATTTTAACATATCGCCAATTTTAATATCTTTGATGTATTTATTGGAGTCAATTAATTCAACTACAAAATCTGACTTGAATCCCTTATCTAAATTTCTGTGAATGTCTATATAATTGTGAGTGGTTGGTTTTTGTTTTATATGTTTTAAGACGCGTTCTAATTTAGCTTCATATAAATCATCCCAATCCAAGAATTCTAATCCATTAATGATAATATCTTTTGTGTTAGTATTTATACAATATATATAAGGTTCTTTATATCCGTGAATTTCAATTGCCTCTGGATGGTCTTTTACATAAATCCAGCGGCCGTTGTATTTTACCCAATGACTTTCACTAACTATAACACCTTGTAGTGAAAACATGCGACTATTATTCAAATCCAATTTCATTGTTGCCGTTATTCGTGTATTATCGGATAATATATCACCCGGTTTAATATCAGATATTTTTATTATTTCACCATTATACATTGTAAATTTAGTATTCTTATCAAAACATTGTTTGGGTACGCTTACAGGACTTAAATGAAACATTTTTGACAATACTGCAACTATAACAGAAAATAAAGCAATAAGAATTGCCAATGGGATTGACATTGATGCTGCAGCTACCCAAGTTATAGGTAATGACCATAATATAGCTACAAGAGCTATAAAACTATCATTAATTGAAAGAACGCACCTATCATTGCTTTTAGTGCATAATAAGCTCCTAAAAATGTATATAATCCGGATGTTAAAATTCCTTCCACTTTATGCAATGAGTCAACCATAGCCAGTAACATTTTTTGCAATGGAGTAATTATATTCATTATTCGGTCTAATACTTCAGATACAAATTTTGCAATATTTGTTCTTAATGAAGATATTGCACCTCTTAAATTGTCAATTGCATCACCAACAGATGAAAATGCTTCGTTAACTGTATTCAATAAATAAACGTGTGGTTGTGTTAGTGTTGACATCATATTTACAGTATTTTGCTGTACGCAATAATTAAAATTATCTGATGTATATTCTGAGGCGGTTTGGCCTTCGGGTGTCACGATAAGTCCAGCAAATGGTATATATTTTGGATTACATCGCTGATTAGGCCAATCAGAAGCAATTTCTGCTTTATTTTGCATAATTAAAGTAAATACAATAGACGATATAACTACTATGGTTGCTACAGTAACAATTAATATAGACGAAGCATATAATTTGCTATGCGATAGTTTACAATTATTATCCATTTATATTTATACTAATATATGAATGGATAATAATACAATATTTTTTTCTTATTTATTTTATTAGTTTCATTATCACTTTGTTAGTTCATCATCTTCCCAATCCCAAAAAGTATGTTGGCCAATTGGTATGCGTTGATTTGTTGTAATTAAACATGAAACCCATTCAGGTATGTTGTTTGACTCTATTACTGCGTCTGGATGGTCCATTACCTTGACAAACTTGTCTGTTATTTTATTGTAAATGAAATGATGTCCAGTGACATAAATTGTCTCTCCATTGATACCACCATTAATTTTATAATAAGGGTCTTTATTTTGGTTATCTATTTTCATAACTGAGAATACTTTTCCCCCATCCTCTAATTCGGCGCCTAAAGGCAAATCTTTCATAGCAAAAATGTCACCACTTTTTGTTTTTACTTTTGTATCTGGATGAAAACAACTTTTGGGCATTGCAGCACCAAATACTCCTGCACCAGATATCATTAATTTGGAAAGACTATCTAACATAAACATAAATGTAGTTATCATTCCAACCATTTTGGCAAACATATCCTTTATAGCAATAATCATTCGTTGAAATTCTACGATAAGATTTATAAAAACGCTAAAAATGTTTGGTATTATATCTGCTAAGAAGTCTCTAATATTACTAATCATTCCACGTGAATTATTTATATCTTGAGTTGCCTCTTCAGCAAATGATGCCAATGATGACACCATATATGTCATAGGTTGCATTAAAGTTCCCATCATATTTACTTGTGAATCTTGAACACAATAATTAAAATCATCGGATATACTGTCTGAATACATCCAATAAGATGGGTTACATCTATATTCGTTCCAATTAGCTTTTACTTTTGCGGCTGATGTATAATACATAAATAATGCGATTTGAGCTATAAATCCTAAATTAACTAATCCAAATATTAAATAATTTTTTCCTGTAGGCATATAATAATATTATATATTTTTTATTATTTTCTACGGCGGGTACTAACTTTACTGCGTCTAACTTTACTACGTCTAACTTTACTACGTCTAACTTTACTACGTCCACCTTTAGCTTTCCAAGCATTATCTCCTGCTCTATTTGCATCTCCATAAGCAGAAACTTTTGCCATTGTAACATTGGCATCAGATAACCCGCCACTATTAGGATACGGTACAGATAATGGATTAACTGTCATTGTATTATCTCCACCTTTCTTTACATATTTATATTTACGTTTGGACCCACCTTTATTTATATCTTTTAAACTTGTCATTTTACTAATATTTTCGGCTCTAGCAGCATTTCCTGCAGCAAATGGTGACCCAGAATTTTCTATTGGAACAACATTTGGAAGTAAACTTTTTGAATCAGTCATTATTATATAAAATACATATATAATAATAATTTGAGTAAAAAAAGGTTTAAAATAGTATTTTAATATAATACAAATACAATGGATGAAAATCAAAGACTTCATTTACAAAAGATGATTACCGCAAATAATGTTGAAGACCAAACTGGATTAATACGCGAGCTCAAACACAGTCATATTCTCAGAGAAAATGTCAATAATTTGGTGATGCTAAAGGCAAAATATATGGACGACCAGGATGCGCTCAATATGGAAGCAATGTCTGAATGTAATTTCTTGTTTACCTATTACACTGACCTTTACAACAAGATTAGAAAGGATGAGATAGATTTGAAAATTTTATTCCAATTTTTGGATGTTCTAAATAAGATTGAAGAAGGAAAAATGGACCAACACGAGGGGTCATATGAGGTTGGTTTGCTTCTGAAAAAAATATACGTAGATAGTGCTTTACGCAAAGCTGAGAAGCTGAATGCTGAGCATGCGTCTGAGGAGCCGGAATATAAAGGCCCACAAGTTGAAATTTCGTGGAAACAGTTTAAGACATTAAATTCAAAACGATAAAAATATTATAATAATCAAATAAAATATAAATAATATATAAATATAAATGACAGAAACTGATAATTTTACAATGTGCGCTTTTACATATATAACAGCACATGGTCAAAACAGCTCTTTTATTAATCCTTTAAATACAGAATTACAAAAACTATTTTCTGAGTTGAAAAATAAGTATTATAATTTTTTACCAGCAGGTTCTAATGCTTGTACTCTGTATACAGCAGTTGCAGGTTTACCTGGTAGTAGATTGGGTAATTTCAGAACTTGGAAAGACAGTGTATATAAAATGTTGACAGAATTTAGCAATACAAAAATATGTGAAACTACATTGAATGAAGATGAAGGACGGCTTGCTTGTACTGGATTTAGAAATTTTGCGAATAAAATATCATTGGACGCAATGAGTCAAACTACACCAGAAATACTAATTGAAACTGAAAGGAGAAGAAGAGAATCTCAAACAACCCAAGTAAAAACACATTTACCAGATGAAGCAGCTATAGAAGCAGCAGAATTAGTACTTGATATAACTAAATCGCAAGATTTATATACACCATTGAGTGACAGTCGCCAACAAGTATTAATATTTTCAGGTAAACGTTCACTAGATGTCATAACGAATGCCGACAAATTTGTTGATTTTATTGTATCAAAATCTCCATCTGTTAACAAAGATGGTTTATTTGAAGAAGCCAAACGTTTAACATTTGAAAGACAAATTCCAAATGAATTATTAATTGCTTTTAATGAATCAAATCGTGATAATTATTCTGTAATGTGTCCAATGTTATTTGTATATTGTTTTGAAGGCAAGACTGTAAAGATTGTAAATAATGGTAAAAATATATCTTTAAATGAACTAGTTGATTGGGTAGACTGTAAAAAGTATTTAATGATGTGTGATAATGAAACTGGTGATTATCGTCCATTAGTAAACCCGGATTATTCATCAGATGTTGACCCAGATATTGCTAATTTGATGTTGGTGCTAAAACAAATACTTATTGAATCAAATCAATATACACGGGAATTATTTCTTGGTGACAAAAATAAAATAAATATTAGCTTGGTAAAACTGATGGATATTAGTTCTGGACATGTGTTTAAAAACTTTGATATTATTGAAGCTACTACAATATTTCGCGGAAATATTGTTGATGATATGAGATGGCTTTATATTGAAGAAATGCCATCAGATGTTGCGGGTATATTAGTTTTGTTATTAATGGATTTTTTAAAGGAAATTATAACAAAGGGTGTTTATAATATTTTGGGACGTTTTCGTCAACAAGACCCGTCTGGTACATTTACTATGAATACAAATTGTTTAGAAATTTTATTATCAGCAACATTACGACTAGCAAGAGTGTACGCACATTGTGATGTTTGTACTATATTAGATGAAGATGATAATCCAATTATTGACGCAGTGGCTGAGGAAGGTGTAACTAGTACCCAACTAGCAGATGATACAAACTTTGTAGCGAAGGTTGAAGAAAGAAATGAAAAAAGGAAAGAATTAAAACCTTTAATTCCTCTAAAAGTTAGTAATAGTAACAGTAATAGTAATAGTATGACAAAACTTCTACCAAATGTACCTGATAGTTCTCCCAGAAAAAGGAATGGTGAATTACTGGAGGAAAATAATCCGGGTAAACAAGGTCGTACTGACGCAGGTGGTCGACCAAAAATACAAACAAAAAAACACAAAAAAACAAAAAACAACAGAAAAACAAAAAACATTAGAAAAACTAATAAAAGACTTAGGCATAGAAAAGGACAAACAATGAAGAATAAACGTAAAAACTAATATTTTATAACTAGGTCATAATTATTAACAAAACTATCTACTGCTTTATGAATAGTATCGTATTTGTCAGGAATCTGTATTCTGATTAAATTAAGACATTTATTAACTTCGTCATCTTTTTGTTCTATAATATAATCAATTAAATTGCTGACAATTGTCTCTAATATTGACGAATTCAAAATAGACTCTAAGTAGTCTAATTTGTCATGGTCTGTTTTGTAAATTTTGATTGACATTTTTATAAATTTGTATAATGATAATAGCAATAATAAATAATAATAATAATATTTTATAAATATTATTATTTTTGATTCAATTTTAAATCTATAATTTTAAATGTTTGTTATTTATCGTAAAGCATATTTATCAATTGCCACTGCCTTTGTAACATTTTTTACAATTTTCTCAATATTGTCTTGTTGTTCTTGTTCAGTAACACCTGACATCGCATTCATAACTATTTTGTTATACTTGTCATACTTTTTGGTTCTTGGGTCTTTACACGCTGGATTTTCTTTAACCCATTCATTAATTTGTCTTATGTTTTTAAATGCAACCTTTTTAATTGCATTTTTAATGAGTAGTTTATCATCCGTTTCTTTTATCCATTCATCATTATTTTTAATGTAAAGCACTTCTCTCTTTGAATCACTACAGTGGATAGGACGCTTATGAATATCAATCGCATTAATACCCTTCACAAATATGTTAGAAACCCCGTCAGCATAACCTAGATTTGCAAATTCTTCCAAGTCCGACAAATTCATTTTGATTGAATCAACAAATTCATTAATATTCAATGCATCTTTACACTGTTCATTCAAAAAGAAATTTAAGTTGAATGATTTATTGTTACAATTGTTATTTATAGTATTATTGTTAATATTATTATTATTAATATTGTTATTGATTGTTTCCTTCTTAAGTAACTCAATAATTAATGCCTTAAAATCTTGGTTTTGTTCAATCATAAATTCCTTCAATGTTTTGTTTTCATTTACTAATGTATTGATTATACCTGTTGTCTCGTCGGTATTATTTATAGATGTTGTATTATTATTATTATTATTATTATTATTATTATTATTATTATTATCATTTATAATAAATTTATCACACGTCTTACGATGTGTATATAACCCTTGTCTGTATTTATATTCTTTTCCACAGTCACACATATGTGTTTTGGCGACAAATGGCGACATTTTGTCATTATTTTGCGCCAATGTGTAACTATTTTTGTGTTTTGTAGTGAGTAAATGTTTATTATAATCACTTTCTTTAGAGCAATTATAGTCACAACATTCACAGTTAAATTTTTTGGCGACTTTTGGCGAGTTTTCCGTCATTTAAAGTAACTAAAGAAAATATTTTCCTAAAGTTTCGCACATTTTTTAAAAATTTTATCGTCACAATTTTTTCTACCTAAAAAAATAATTTAGAGCATCTCAGTCACAACGTGAAAAAAACACTGTTTTTCAAGATTCCTTTTAGGTCCTGAATTCTGGACATTTTTAAAATGTCCAAATTTCATTTCCCTTTTTACTTTTTGGAAAATTTTATGAAAGTTTAAAAGTAATAAAGAAATATATATAAACATAATTTTATATAATAAAATAAAGTAATAAAAATGTCACGTAAAATAGTAACAAAAACATATCTAGTTATCGTTGAGTCGCCTGCAAAATGCAAGAAAATAGAAGGCATTTTGGGGCCCGGTTATAAATGTATTGCGTCCTATGGGCATCTAAGAAGTATACAAGGATTGGACGCAATTGACACTGAAAATGGTTTCAAGATAGATTATTCTGTCATACAAGAAGACATCAAGTTGAAACAAATAGAACGCATAAGAAAGGAAATTGTAGACGCAGATGACGTCATTTTGGCGACTGATGGCGACCGAGAAGGTGAAGCAATTGCCTGGCATTTATGCCAATTATTCAATTTACCGGTAGAAACCACAAAACGCATTGTATTTCATGAAATCACGGAATCAGCCATTTTGGCAGCCATAAGAAACCCTACTAGGATAGATTTAAATTTATTTTATGCTCAACAGGCACGACAAGTATTGGATTTACTTGTAGGTTTTACTATTACGCCGCTGTTATGGAACAATATTTCCAAAAATCACAAAGGCAGTTTGTCGGCGGGTCGCTGTCAAACGCCCGCATTACGACTTGTTTATGACAACTATTTAGATATCAAGAAATCACCTGGTAAACTTGTATATAATGTTATTGGATGCTTTACAAATCTTAATTTATCCTTTGAACTTAGCAAGCAACTAACAAATATAGAAGAAACCAGGACATTTATGGGACAATGTGCTGCAATAGATACTAAATTTATTTGTAATAAATCCGCGGCAAAGAAAAGTATACGAAAGGCACCTGAGCCCTTAACCACATCTACTTTACAACAATTGGCGTCAAATGACCTACATTTATCACCAAAAGAGACGATGAAATTGGCACAACAATTGTATGAAGCTGGACATATCACATATATGCGCACTGATTCAAAAAAATACAGTAAGGAGTTTATAGAAAAGGTAAAAAAACACATAGTTGCTACGTATAGTGAACAATATGTTAGTCAAACATTAGACGCAATATGCTCTGACATTATTCCAAAACAAGATTCCAATATAACGGAAAAAGAAGACAAAAAAGAAAAAGGTGATGACAATGATAAAAAAGAGGCACATGAAGCGATAAGACCAGTTTCTATTACAAACGATATCACTCCAGATTTACCACCAAAGGCAGTCAAATTATATCAACTCATTCTAACAAGAACGTTGGAATCGTGTATGCCATCGGCGCAATACAGCACAATTTCAGCAACCATTAGCGTTTCTACTGATAAGATTCTTGGTCATGAGTTTGTTTACAAGGCGGAACAAATTGTATTCAAAGGCTGGCAAATTGTTAATTGGAAGGCTGATGACGCATCAGAAAAAGCATATAATTATTTTATTAATTTGAAACCAAACTCAGAAGTTTGTCCAAAGAAAATAGAAGCAAAAAATGTCTTGAAGGATTTAAAACAGCATTTTACAGAGGCCAGATTAGTCCAATTATTAGAGGAAAAGGGGATTGGTAGACCGTCTACATTTGCTTCAATTATTGATAAAATTGGGGAGCGAAAATATGTGGAAAAACAGAATATAGAAGGTAAGACTGTAGAATGTCTTGATTTTTTGTTAGATGATACAAGGAATATAAAAGAAATTCCGTGCACAAAAGAGTTTGGGAATGAAAAGGGTAAGTTGGTAATACAACCACTAGGAATAATTGTCATTGAATTCCTGATAAAAAATTTCAACACGTTTTTTGATTATTCTTATACAAAAGAAATGGAGAATGATTTGGATTTAATTGCGAGTAATAAGAAACAGTGGATAACATTATGCGCAACATGTAACCAAAACCTAATAAAGGTGATTGATGGACTAACAAGTTTGAAAAAGTTTGAAATACAAATAGATGAATATCATAGTATCATTATAGGCAAACATGGTCCTGTTGTAAAGAAGACATTGGAAAACACTACTAAGAAATCCAATGTATCCTTTATACCTTTGAAAAGGGGACTAGATATTAAAGTGCTTAACGATTTTGAACAGTTACATGGCCGACAACTAACGTTAGATGATGTTATAGAGTCATCCAATTCAATCAAAGACTCATTAGGGAAATACAAAGGGCACGATTTGTTTCTAAAAAATGGCAAGTATGGACCTTATGCACAATGGGGTTCCAATATGAAATCATTAAAGGAGTTGGATAAGCCTACTGATAAAATGGAATATATGGAAGTCATTAAATTTTTAGACTGTGATATATTAGACCCTACAAAGCCTGTAGGATTGATTAGAGAATTGACATCAAATTTAAGCATACGAACGGGTAAATTTGGTGATTATATTTTTTATAAAAAGCCAAGAGCAAAGAAACCTGAATTTCTAAAGCTGAATGATTTCAAGTCGGAGTACAAAACCTGTGATAAGGATTTGTTGATAAATTGGATAAAACAGACTTACAAGATAGAATGTTAATAAGATAGAATAATGGTAACAAGATATAATCCATTTATTACATAACAATTATGTATTTTCGTTCATTTTGAGGACGCAACAATGTAAACTCTAACATAAACGAGTATTCAAATAATCCAAAATTTACCTTTTGGCCATTATGATACCGCAATTTACACTTTATTTTTCTTATTCTTTCAGCTGGAGGATTAAAATATTTAAATGGGGCTTGTTCTGAGTCAAACCATTGAGAAATAGGAGTTGTTGGGACGGCAATCTTGGCAAAGGCGGAGTTAACACGTCCATTTGTTTGATTTGTGTGTGTTGTAAATTGTGTTAATGTATAAGGACTCGTTTCGTCAATACAATTGAGTCCATCAATTTCCATATAAATATACGCAGGTCCCATAAAATTAATTTTAGCAGGGGCTTGTAAAAAATACACAATTGCTCCTGGTAATGTTGGTAATAACCAAAAACCATTATCGCCTGGAGTAACATCACCATAAAAAAAACGGGGAACACCTCCTACAATATTCACAATGTCTGGGTCAATTCCAAAAATAATATTATTTACAGTATTGGCATTATTCTCAATTTCAGCAGCAGTTAAAGATGTAGCAGGACAACGAGTAAATCCTAAATATGAAGGTAACCCCCAGTTAGATGTACTTCGTAACAGGTCTTTACGAAGACATTGTGCAGCAACAATTTCCGTAGTAAACAAATTGATATAATTATTTGTTAGTTCAAACTTGTCGGCTGTGTTACCAAACCACATTCGTTGTCCCACTGAATTATAAACAATTTTGAATCGGTCGTAACTTGTAAATAAAGCTAGTGCGTAATTATAAGCTGGTGTTATGGTAAAAAAATCAGTAAGAATTTTAGTAACACCTTCATTAAATTTGTTAGTTAGTTCAGTCGCCATTTGGTCAGGATTATAGAATCCAGTTTCAATTGTTATAAGATATTCTTTACCAATATAATTATATAATCCAGCAAAAATAGCTTCAGTTAAAGGGTCGGCATATCCATTCTCGCCAGGGTTATATAATGTAAGAAATTTAAATGTCATTGATACGTTATAATTCTCTGGAGAAAATACATTATAATTGGCAGGAAATGTCCATGTAGATAATTTAACAGTTTGTACATTTAAATAATCTTGAGGAAATTCAATTTCAAACTCGTCAGCGTTAGGGTATTTTAAAATATCCCTATCTTCTGAATGAATAGATACAAATTTTTTTTCAATATAATATTGATTAGAATTAGGTATTAATGGATGCGTTGTTGATGTATTAAAACTGCTCATATTGATATATAATAAAATAGTATTATATTTTTATATAATTATTTTTTATAAAGATATTAATAAAATTAAAATACAATACCTTAAATATAAATATAAATTTAAATTAAAAATTAAATATAAATATTTACATTATATAAAATGTCTGTAAATGCAAATTACAATGGTAGAAGTCCAAATAATACATCAAATATTAAATACTTTATTCCTGGTCAAAATGCAAATTTATGGGTAATTAAAAAATATCTAAATACAAATGTTAGTCCAAATGTATATGAAAATGTGTTGACGCCTAGCAGCTCAAATTATGATAATGTTTATATTCCAGGTGACTTATTTGTTGATGGAAGTATTGTTACTCCATCAGATTTAATTTTAAAAGATAATATAGTAAAGATATCCAGTGAATTGTCAGACGTAATTATGAATCTAAAACCAACCCAATTTACATACAAATCTGATACTCAAAACCAGGTCCATTATGGATTTATAGCGCAGGAATTTGAGGAACATTTGCCTGAATTAGTTACAATTAAACCAAATCCAAATTCAAATTTTAATCCAACAATGACCAAAAGTATGGAAACTAATAATATAAAGGCAATTAATTATTTAGAGGTGTTGCCTTTATTAGTTCATAAGATACAAAATATGCAAAAAGAAATAGATGAACTGAAGGCACTAATAAAGAGACTATAAAATGTAAAGAATAATCATGTTTAGAGACTTAATAATTATATGATTATAATAATTATATGATTATATAATAAATATGACAAATAAACTTGGTGGAGGAGCAATAGCCGGAATAGTAATTAGTTCACTATGTGTTACTGCTAGTATTGCTAGAATAGGTTATGCTTTAATAAACCAAACAAATTCAGATGACGAAGAAGAAGTAGTAGTATCAGCAATTCCAACACACATAGAACAAGAATCAGAACCAGAACCAAAATCAGAACCAACTCCTGAAGACATACAAAATTTTTTTGCTTTGGTTAAGGAGGGTAATGATTCTGAATGTAAAAAAATGTTAGACAATTTATCAAAAGATGGTCAATCTAAACTAGTCAACGCTAAAGATAAATTTGGAGACACGCCTCTTCATGTAGCAATACAATTTAATAAAACAAATATGTTAAAAATGCTTATTGATGCCGGTGCCAATCCCAATCTTGAGAACCGAAATACATTAACACCTCTTATGTCGGCATTATTAATAAGCGGAAATCCTGAAGCAATTAAGATTCTTGCTGAGAATGGTGCGAATCTTGACACTGAGGACAATGGAAAACCGTCGCCTCTTGAATATGCAAAATACGGTTATAAAAGACCAAATAGTAGCAAGATAATAAAAACTCTTATTGATGCTGGTGCCAAAGAGAATCCGAATAGTATCTACAATCAACAGCGTGAACAAGCAGAGAAGGTAAAAAAGGAAGAAGCACAAGAACAGAAGGCACGATATGAAAGAGAACAATTGCGACAAGAAACTCCAGAACAACAAGAAGAACGAGAACAGGAATATAGAAAAAAATGGGCAGACCAATGGAAACGGGAACAGGAACAAAGGGAACGGGAGCAAAGGGGACAAGGACAACAAGAGGAAACAGAAGACCTTAAAACCAGTATAGAAAACGAATCATATAAGATACTTGGTTTACCAAAAGGTGCTTCTGAAGAAGATGTAAAAAAAAATTATAAGGAATTAGCAATTAAATATCACCCAGATAAAACATCCGGAGAAACACCAGAACGCATAGAAAGAGCCAATGGAATATTCAAGTCAATTGCACTCGCAAATGAAATATTAATAGATAAGAAAACTCTCTATTCTGATTTAGACCTTCAAAATATGAAAAAGGAAAATGATTCAAAAACAATTTATGATGCAGAAACAGCAGAATTAAAGAAAACAACCAAAGGAGGAAGAAAAACATATCGTAAATATTCTTATTATCGCAAAAAACCAAACACAAAGAGCAGAAGAAAATAATAAAAATCTAGCAATTTATATTATAAATATAATATAGTTATAATATAGTTAAATACCAGAATGTCAATAAAACAGAATGATGAATATAAATATGAAGAATTAATAAGGGCTATAACAGATGATAATGATGACAATGTAAAGTCAATTATTACAGAAAATAAGAATATATCAATTTTTGACTTAAACCAGCAAGATAAATATGGTAATATACCGCTTTGTTTGGCGTCACAAAATGGTAATATAAACATTGTAAACTTTCTTATAGAAAATGGAGCTAATATAAATCAAAAGGATAAACACGGAAATACACCTCTGTTCTATGCGTTACGTTTTAAACATTTTGATTTAGCAACCAGACTTTTGGAAGTAGGTGCCAATTTAACTCAGCCAGAAGAAACTCTTATTAAAGGCTTTTGGAAAGAAAGAAATGATAAAAAATTAAAAAAATATGAAGACGAAAATTTTTTAAAATTTACCAATATGCAAGAAAATATGGCACAAGGGTATAAACCAAAACAGCCTGAAACAATAGAAGACAGACAAGCTGTATTAGAAGCACGAGCAGAAGCCGAACAAAAAAGTGAATATCCTGCCAAAATAATTCCGCCGGTTATTGGCATTATATTATCCGGTGTTGCGCTAGGACTAGGATTGACACTATTAGCAGGAGGAAACCAGACTAAGAGAAGAATTGTTAAAAAGAGAAACACAAAACTTAGAAACACAAAACTTAGAAACACAAAACTTAGAAACACAAAACTTAGAAACACAAAACTTAGAAACACAAAACTTAGAAACACAAAACTTAGAAACACAAATAAAACCAATAAAAGAAGAAAATAACCAGGAGTATAGTGAATATTTATATTTATATATTTATAATATATAAATATTTATAAATGGAAAACTCTGATAAAATCTTAAGTGGAATAGCAGGGGCTCTTATGATATCTATAATATGCACCGTAGGAGTAAAAAACGAAAGCGCAATAACCGCATTAGTAGTGGAATATAGTATTTTAGGGGCGGCCGTGCTATTGTTAATGATAACTCAAAAAAATGACGTTCAGCAAGTGAACACATCAGGTAATAGTTTGGTAAATATGGGCAGTAATCTTTTATTAATATTATCAAAATATGCGCCATTTTTGTTTATTTTATTCAATATTATTTACTATATTGTGATTACAAGTATTTATTTTAAAAATGCGACAAGCAATAATATGTCAAATTATTACTATAATTTTTTATATATAGCAACCGGATTAATTTTAGCCCAAATAGGATTGTTGATTTATCCGACATTTGCAAAAATTAAGGACGCTGTTAGTATGGGCAAAATTGCAAATATTATAAAATGGTTAATTATATTGTTGGGAACAATTAATGGAATTGTAGTAATAACTTTAGGAATAATTCTTAAATTTTATACAACACAAGGTTAGATAAATTCTTACAGCCGAATAAACAAATTCTTACAGCCGAATAAACTTATAAGTAAGCCCGTAATTATAATCATTTTCCCAAATGCCCGCTATTTTTAGCAAAAAATTGTTGGAAATAATGTCAATATTATCTGAGAATATTTTAATATTTCCATTACTTATTTGCTCGTATATTTTGTATTGAGGATGTTTCCCTTTAATATTAATTTTATTCAGAATATTTGCTTCAATTGTCTTTATCCGTTGAATTAGATTGTTATGTGTTGCAACATCAAATGAGCATTTGTATTTATTAAAATATCTATCAATTGTTACTTGATTTATAGTAATAGAAATATATATACCATTTAAAATGAAAATTGGCGTTGAATATAGAATCCGAATAAAGTTACCTTCATTCATAATGTTATTTTTAATCGGGTCACAAAAATAGACACAGTCGTCATTATATTGGTCAATAGTTTTAACAATATTCATTTATAGAATTTACTTATAATAATAATACAATATGTTTTTAAACCTTTTTACATTTCAATCGCCGATTTGTGTATTTTGTTAGTTCATCTTAAATCCAAAACATAAAAACAGTAAAAAAATATAAATAGTTAAATAAACAAATAAAGAATGTTTACTAGTTAATATAATAACAATATCCTATGAAATTTCTAGAAACGCATTTTGAAGAATATATTAACTCAATCAATACAAATAATTTACACACCAAACTAACAAAAACATATTCAAAATTTCCAAAAATATTACCAAAATTAGGCAATTTAATATTTTACGGGCCAAGTGGTGTTGGCAAATACAGTCAAGTATTATATGCTATTAAAAAATACAGTCCATCCGAGTTAAAATATGAAAAAAAACTCAGTCTGGTTTTCAACAAACAACCCTTCTTTTTCAAGATTAGCGATATCCATTATGAAGTAGATATGTCATTGTTAGGTTGTAATAGTAAATTATTATGGCACGATATCTATCAACAAATTGTAGATATTATTTCGGCAAAAAACGAAAAGTCCGGAATTATTGTATGCAAAGAATTTCATAATATTCACAGCGAATTATTAGAGAATTTTTATAGTTATATGCAAGAAAATAACGCATCGGCAATAAACATCAAGTTCATTTTGATAACAGAAGAAATCAGTTTTATTCCGGACAGTATTCTGAACTGCTGCGAAATTGTGAATGTTCAGAGACCTACAAAGGTGGCCTATACCAAATGTGTTAACGAAAAGATGCCTACAGATATGAAGGTTGAAAATATTACAAATATCAAGACATTGCATGTAAATGTATGTGAACTAATGTATCCATACAAGATTATCTGTGATAAGATTTTGAATGAGATGGTGAATGTGGATGAGCTTAAATTCTTGAATTTCAGAGATTTATTATATGATATATTTATTTACAATTTGGATATTACAGACTGTATATGGTATATTTTATCAACCCTAATACAACAGAAAAAGGTTGGTAAACCAGACCTAACAAAAATATTGTTAAAAACTTATAATTTTTTGAAATATTATAATAATAATTATAGGCCCATTTATCACTTAGAGAGTTATTTATTCTATTTAACAAGCGTAATTCATGGATACAAATTATAATGAAAATCAATATAAAAAAGAAGATGATAAAATGGATATACAAATAGCCTGTAATTTGTTAGATATTGATACAATTATCTATACAGATTTAACTTATGATTATGTTAAACGCAAGTATCATAAAATGGCATTGAAATGTCATCCGGATAAAAAAGGTAATACAATAGAGGCGACCAAGCAGTTCCAAAAAATAAACGAATCCTATACATATTTGGTAAAAGAATTGGTGTTAGATGAAAATGATGCTGATGAATTTGTTAGTTCATCTTTCTTTAAGGATACAAAGAATGATACAAAGAATGATACAAAGAATGATACAAACTTGTATACATCATTGTTATCTATGTTTCTATCTAGTATATTAAAAGTGGATTCCAATGTAATGACAGATTTATTAGTAAAGGTTGTAAAGGACATTGTATTAAATGGTAGCAAAGTAATATCTATAAAAATCATAGATGAACTAGACAAAGAAATGTCATTGGAATTGTATAATTTCTTGAATAAATACAAACATATTTTATACATTTCATCTCAAACCTTGGATTTTGTTAGTTCATTGATAAAAGAGAAGTACAAAAATGACAGTGTTTATATATTGAATCCAAGTATAGATGATTTATTGGATAACAATATATACAAATTATATGTAAATGAGCAACTATATTTGGTGCCATTGTGGCACAATGAACTGTATTTTGAAGACCCTAATAAAAATGATATAATTGCATTGTGTCATCCTGAGCTTCCAGATAATATTACTATTGATGAAAACAATAATATACATTGTAATTTGTTAGTTGCTTTTGAAAAAGAGATGATAATAGCCTTGACAAAAGATTTGTCTCTTTCTATTGGTAAGCATATTTTTAAAATACCATTAAGTCAATTGTATATGAAAAAAGAACAAAAATACATAATTAAAGGGCAAGGTATTTCAAAAATTTGTGAGGAGGATGTTTATAATCAGACAAACAGCTGTAAAGGAGATATTATTGTAAATATTACCTTTATATAAATATAATTAAGTATTTCATATTTATAATTACAATATGGGAAAAAATATAATAAACAATTGTCTATTATATTTGGTTTTTATTAGATTAAATTAAATTTTAAATTATATACATTTTACATTTTTATACAGTCAGCTTTATAGTGGCTCAGTCTTCTTTCTGACAATCTTCTTCTTAACCGGCTCTACTGTCTCTTCAACAGCGGGCTTTTCAACCACAGCAGGCTTTTCAGCAACAACAGGCTTTTGCACAACAGGAGTAGGAGGCTCTTCATCGTCTGAATCCTCAACAATCGTCGCAACAGCTCCATCATCAGGCTCCAAGTCATCTTGCTCAACAGGAGGCAGTGCCTTCAACTTCTCCTTATCAGCCGTCTTCAACTTGATAAAGCATTGTCCCTCCATTGAGGCCTTGGGCTTCTGAACAATTGCCTGCTTCAAGTTCCAAGTAATAGAGAACTTTCCATTTACAAACCAAATACCACCACATTGTAACAAGCAAATCACATGAGTCTTAGGCTTCAAGAAATCCAAAGGGGTAACTAATCCAGTAGTCTTACCACCAACATATAGCGGCTCACCATCCTCATCATAAATCTCAGACTTCCAAACACCCTTCCAACAAGGGACTTTAACAGTAAGAGTGGGTGCCTTACTAGTATCAGGCTCATCTGTACCCTTAAACTTGGGATGTCTGAGCATAACATTAAACTTCTCATCAATAATCTCAGGATTAGTGATAACCTTACCAAACCACTCCTTGGAATTTGCTAGCCCATCGGCCTTAATCTTAGCCTCCAAAGCACGCATATTCTTCAAAAACGCTTCACAGTCCGCATTAGGAAAGTCAGCATTAGGGAATTGTAAACTCATCGTAAACTTACCAGTAGGCTTCTTTGCTTGGTCCATACCCTCTTGGGCACCCCAAGTTAATATAAGAGGAGTTGAAATCGTAAGAGACTCCTTAAAATATTTATTATATAAATTCACAACCTTTCCGCCAGACTCGTGGGCCTTGGGAGCCGAGTAAGAGAATGCGTTAGTGTCAATGTTAGTTCCGTCAATAATTGCTTCTGCCATCTTGTCTATATTTATACTTATAACTACTCAGGTTGTCTTTAAATCAATTTTTTTTTCATATATTATAAAATTTCAAAAACTTATACTTTTCATAATTTTGTGAGCAAAATGGTCTCAAAAATATGGCATTTTTTACAAAAAAATAAATTACTAAAATACACAATTAAAATAATTAAAATGAAAAGGATACAAAAGGATTTATTTATATAATATATATAACAACTATGTTGCATCCGGATTATTTTAATACCATTTGTGATAAATGTTTTTTTAATGCCAATAATAATACCAATAATACTTCTGATAAAAAATCTATAAAAAATGACAAACTAACTAACAAAAATGACAAAACAGACAATTATATCCCAAAACCAAGTGAATATAATATGATTTTGGAAAATAATTATAACATAAGTCAATTAAAGTATTTGAATAAACACTACAAATTAAGGGTATCTGGCACTAAACCACAACTAGTTGCACGAATTTATTCATTCTTATTTTTATCATTCAAATCATCCAAAATACAAAAAGCATTTAAAAATCATCTTCAAAAAAAATACAATAATTGTCATGGTCCTGCAACAACAAATAGACGACTATGTACAAATGATGCTGATTTTTTTACAATGGACGAATTAAGCGAATTACCGGCAGAACAATTCTTCAGTTTTAAAGACGTAGATGGATTTATATATGGATTTGATTTAATGTCATTTTATAATCTAGTTCATAAAACGGATGGACAAATTAAGAACCCGTATAATAGGCATCCAATTTCTGATAATATTATATCCAATTTTAATACATTGATTCGCATCAGCAAGATTTTAAAAATCCAAATTAATGTGGATATACAGGATATAAGTTCTGAATTATCCAATGCCAAAAACATTGAGCTAAAAACTGTGGCACTTTTTCAAAATATTGATGCTCTTGGCAATTATTCTCATCCAAAATGGTTTATGGACCTTAACCGAAATCAATTAATAAAAATGTTTAGGGAAATCATTGATATTTGGTCATATAGAGCTCATTTGACCAACGAAATAAAGCGCAATATTTGCCCACCCATAGGGAATCCATTTCCGCGAATTGTGAACTTTCATAATTTACAAACAACGGAAGATTTAGATGATGTTAGAGAGTATATTTTAAATATTTTGGAAAAATTAGTTTTATCGGGAATAGATAAAGATAGTAAATGTTTGGGTGCATATTATGTTTTAGGAGCGCTAACTTTAGTAAGCACAGAAGCAGCAAATGCGTTACCGTGGTTATACCAAGCACTTACTTATATTTAAAATAAAAATACGTTAAAATATAGAAAAATCAATTTATTTAGCAAAAATGGAATTAATCAGACCAATTACAATCATAATATATATAAAATAAACTAAATAATATATATTATGCGTTAAACTACTTAAAAAGAATTTACTGTAGTATAGTATAATAAGATGCCCAAACAGGTAAAGAAGAACTCCACTGAGGTCGCTGAGACCACCACTGCTCCCGTTGCTACTAATACTGCCGCCGCCGTTGAGGCCAAGGCTCCTAAGCCCAAGGCCGTCAAGAAGGTTGCCGAGACCAAGCCCGTTGAGGTCAAGGTTGAGGCCCCTGCTACTCCCATTGAGACTGCCCCTGCTGCCACCGTTGATGAGGTTGAGGCTGCCATTACCACCAAGTCTGCCGAGTTTTCTGCCAAGCTTAACCAGCTCAGCACCTTGATTGCCTCTCTTAAGTCTGAGTACAAGACTATGGAGAAGCAGTGGTCCAAGGAGCTCAAGGCTGCCAACAAGGTTTCTTCCAAGAACAAGAAGAAGTCCGGCAACCGTGCCCCCTCTGGCTTTGTTAAGCCTACCAGAATCTCTGACGAGCTTGCCAAGTTCTTGGAGAAGCCCGCTGGAACTGAGATGGCTCGCACTGATGTCACCAGACAGCTCAACACTTACATCCGCGCCAACAGTCTCCAGGACAAGGAGAACGGTCGCAAGATTAACCCCGATTCCAAGCTCCAGGCTCTCTTGAAGCTTAAGAAGACCGATGAGCTCACTTATTTCAATCTCCAGAGATACATGAGTCCTCACTTCACCAAGAATACCCCTGCAGTTGTTGCCGCGGTTGCCACTGCTTAAAAACGCAGTTGATTTGTAAGCAAATATGACTATATAAAAAACAAAATTAAAAAATTTTGTCTTATGACAATAAAATAAGTGTAAAACTTAAAACATGGGTTCTCGAGTGGTCTGTATATGTATTTTGGATAAAGCCGCAAATGTAGCTCCAAAATTTGTTACCCATTAAAAGAGGCAAGGCTTAAGATCTTGTGCGTAACGCTTCCAGGGTTCGAATCCCTGCCCATGTATTTAATAATAAAATTAACATTTTAAATTTTATTATTCTTTTTTCCATATAAAATTTCCAGCAACATATGTGTGTTGTTTTATTGCCTTTCCAATTGTTGATTTAGGAATTCCAGTTTGTCTTGATGCATCATTTATGCTTTCATATTTATTAATAAATTCATTATTTATACTATATTGAATTACTTTTATTCCTAATGCTGTTGACATTATATTTCTATGTTTTGTTATATTCTCATTATTATTAAAATATGTAGTTGTTATTTCTTTTATTTTTGTCTTTGTTTCTTCAGTTTGAAATGTTCGTTTGTTCCCTTTTGCAGCATTTTTCCATTTTCCTGAGTTTTTCATCCCATTTTTTATTTTTTCTTTAACGTCGGTTCTATTCATAATTATTTTATTTATATTTGATATTTCATTTTTAACTTCTGGATTTTTTGAATATCTATTTTTCATAAAATTACTTATCTTATTTATTGTTTTTTGACTATGTTTTTTTCCATAAAAACCTCCTCCTTCGCCTCCTGGAGTCAAATTATATCCATTTGGTGCCATTGTGTTATATTTTTTAATATACTCCATTTCATATTTATATCTATCTTCATCAAAACATATAATTAATACCTCAAAATTAAAATTTTCAATACCATATTTTTTTACAGCATCTTGAAGCGCAGGACAACCAATACCTTTTTGAATTTTACTTTTATGTTCATTCCACCTTAATAAAGGATTTGGTTTTTTTGTTTCTCCAATATAACATTTATTTGTTATTTTATTTATTATTTTGTATATATACCCCATTTTATTTATATTTATTATATTTTATTTTTATATTTAAATAATATAAAATAAAATACTTACTATGGATTCCGTAAAGCAAAACTTTCAAAGTCCTCAACACTATCATCTTCACATTTATAAGTAGCTAATCCAATTAATAACTGTGTCTTGCTTATATGTGGCTGGTATTTTAATACATCCTCAATTGTAATATTATTATCTTCGGATAAAAAATGATAATTGTCATTAAGAATATATCTTACACAAAAACTACAATCAAGTTTCTGTGTTTTTAATATATCAATTAACGCCACAGCATAAATATGCTCCTTTAATTGTTTGCGACTATATTTGTTGTTATATAAGTCAAGCATCTATTTTATATACTTATACAATATAGCATATTTTTATATATTTATTCAATTAATAAATATAAACCCGTCTTCTCGCATTATGCTGTGAAGCAATACATCATCAATTGGTCCATTAATAATTTTTATGTATTTAAAATTTGCCAAGCTGCAATTATCATCAGTTAGCTCAAACATCTTATTTATCCTTTCTAGCAATTCCAAGTCTGATATATAATCCGTATTATTCTGTAACCAATTGTAGAAATTCATTTTATTTTTACCATTTAGTTTTTGTGTTACCTTGTCATCCTTATATTTATGAAATAATTTCAATGTTTCGTATAAATTTATATCAGCATTTTTCCCTTTGCTTTTACTTACGTTTATACTTACGTTTATACTTACGTTTTTACTTACGTTTATATTTTTTATTGCGTCTTTATCTTTGGATTGAAATGTATTAGCATGTATATTGTAATCAGTCCCAGATAAAACACACACTTCCTTAAATTCTGTATGAGACATTGACAAATCCTCAAGAATACCCTTCATATTATATAAAACTATGCTATGGTTTATCAGGCTAAAATATCGCAACACTCGTGCACATCCATAGACAAACATATCCATATCCTCTGATAAGCAAGCCCATACAATCTTCTTCAAAACAAGCAACGCACACAGTTCATCAGCTTCTCCGGGTGCGTCATAATATGTTCCACCATAAGCCCGAATAAGAGATTTTATTAACTCTATTTTGTCCCTATTTATATTTACAATTTGTTTCTTTAATTGGTCCATTGTATTTATAATGTCCTGCTTCTCAGCATCATCGCAATCCGTGTTATTTTCTAAACTCTTTTTTAATACATCATATTCTTGTTGTGCCTCTTTTTTATCTTCTTTTCGTTTAATTAAAAGCGCTCTTTTTTCGGGCGGTGGTTTGCCGTCAAATATGAAAATGGGGATAATATTATAATATCTAAAAATAGATAGCATTTGATACATATTTTCTAACAAGGCATCGTCTGCCTCATATTTATATAGATAAATACTAATATCAATTGCGATTTGTTTTCCACTTAAATTTGACATATGCATAACGCGAATAGAGTTAGGACATTTTTCCCTTAAATAGCTATTTAAATACCGAATTCCCATTTATTAAAGTCTGGTTATAACCGCATATTTTAGATATGTAGTTTAAATCAATTTTTTAATCTATATTAAATAATTTATATGATAATTAAGTCATTAAATGATTCAATAGAAACATCTATAACACTAGGAATATTTAAATCATACAAAATAGCAGTATCATATCATATACTTAATGGTGTTTTACAATTATTTCCTATTACAAAATGTTATGAATTATTTAATTTCAATAACTGTCGTCTTTCAACAAATCCATATCTGATAAATAATAGACCTAGAGGTGATAATGATATTAAATCAGTTTTATATCATAGGCAAAATATAAGACAAACTGGTTATACTGAGCCAATATGGATAATATTTACAAAAAACAGGTTTATATTATTGGATGGAGTACATCGTATTGTAGCAACTTATTTGGAAAATAAACAAAACATAAAGGCATTTGTTATATATTAAAATAATAAACTATTTTATTATATAAATGGACTGGGTCGCATTAATAGATTCAACTACTGGTATTAATGGAATAAATAGTACTGGATATGCTCTAGCAACACAAGGAACAAAAGTCTATGTTGGTGGGTTGTACACTACTGCTGGAGGTATCCCAGTAAATAATATTGCGGTTTGGGATATAAATACAAAAAAATGGGCTGCTTTAGGAGCCGGATTAAACGATTTATGCAGGACAGTAGTTATTAGTCCAGATGGACTAAATGTATATGTTGGCGGTGATTTTACTCAAGCAGGCGGACAAGCAATACCTGGTACAGCTGTTTGGAATGTCAGTAGCCAAACTTGGTCTAAAGTAGGAAATGGAACTCACACAAGTTATGGTATAGCAGTTAGTCAAGATAATACAAAAGTATATGTAGGACCATGGGTATGGAATATATCAACTTCAACATGGTCTCCATTAGGAACTGGTGCTGGAGCATCGAACGTCTTAAAACTTAGTCCAGATGGCACAAAATTATATAATGGGTTCTTTGGAACCTCAATTGGAGGAACTCCCGCAAACAGAATTGCTGTATGTAATTTAACTACATCAACATGGTCTGCCTTAACAGATTCAACTACTGGTATTAACGGTGTAAATGGTAGTGTTTTATCTATCGCAGTTAGTCCAGATGGACAAAATATATATGCTAGTGGGTTTTTTACTACTGCTGGAGGTATTCCAGCAAGTTTTATTGCTAAATGGAATACAACAACATCTAGATGGGCAACTTTGGGAACAGGACTTAATACAAATGCTTATTCAATCGCAATTACTCCAGATGGTACAAATTTATATGCTAGTGCCGGTTTTTACAGTTCATTATTGAGTACTTCTGTATGGAATATAAATACATCAACCTGGTCAGCCTTAAATGGAGATTTAAATGGACAAGAGATTGGAATTGCGATTACTTCAGATGGGTCATCATTATATGCTGGCGGTGACTTTACTTTAGCTGGTGGTATTACCTCAAACAATATAGCCCAGTATATTATTCGGCAAACACCTACTCCTCCTATTCCCGAGCCTGTAATATGTTTCAAAGAAGGCACAAAAATATTATGCAAGATAAATGGGGCCGATGTATATATTCCAATTCAATATATTGAAGAAGGTATGTTAGTTAAAACCTATAAACACGGCTACAAAAAATGTAAGATTAATATGAAAGAGGATATTCATAATACAGAAGACCATAGTATAAACAATTTGTATCGTCTCTCGCGAACTAACAATAGCCAACTATTTGAAGATTTATATATAACTGGTAGCCATTCTATTTTATATGATAATATTTCAGAAAAAGAAGAAGAAGCAATGAATAATTTGTTAGAAACCTATAATGATAAATTTGATATAAAAATTAGAAATAAAATAGATGGCAAATATAAATTAATAGCGTATTATGACAGAACATTTGTAGAAGTTAGACAGAATATTAATGTTAGTATATATCATTTAGTTTTGGAAAATGAAAACAAATATGTTAATTATGGTATTTATGCAAATGGTGTGTTAACCGAGTCAATTGACGAAATTAGTTTATTACGTTTTTATAATAAAAATAATAAGAATAATTCAATTAAGATTGTAAATGTTAGTAAAAAGAAACATAAACAAACACAATTTAAATGAATTAACTAACAAAAATTGAAATATATATTTGTTAGTTCGTTTACATTATAATAAAGGTAAAATGGAGACAAGAAGTCAAACAATATACAATAAAAGACCGTTATACGAAGTCAATATTGACTTTGACGAAGCGAGCGAGGCTTGGCGGCAGAATAAGAAGCAGGTCAGTCCAGGTCATTTCAAGTATATATGCACCGTTTTAAAAAAAGATGGGAAAACTTGTTATAAAAATTGTTATAAAAACAATGACTATTGCTGGGCGCATCGTGGTTACCAAAAAGAAAAAGAAAAGGAATAACCAATTATTTTAGGAATATTAATATCCATTTATTATATAATATGCCATTTGAAGTGGGAGATGATATAGTAAATAATAATGACGAAACTTATTTAGTAGAAAAAGTTGAAGTCATTCGTTTGCCACCAGAATCACCAGGAGACCAAGGTGATATTGCTAGATATCACTATGACATAAAAAGATATACTACAGGACAGAAAATAAAGGTTAATATTTTAGTTGAAGAAGACCCATATAATAATCAAGATATAAGAGGTGTAACTTGGAACAAAGTTATAGCAAGAGGTGTTAAACAAAAAAAAACTAGAAGAAGAAAAAGTAACAAAAAACGTCAAACTAAAAGAAAAAGACAGTATATAAAAAGAAGACAATAATTCATAAAAAATTTATATTATCATAATATATAATATAAATGAGTGCAAGCAATAAGACTGCAAGTCATAGTATAACTGAAAAAAGCAGAAGCTATAAAAGTAAAAGTCATACTGGAAGCAAAAGTCAAAGTCAAAACAATAAAAGCAAAAGTCATAGTGGAAGCAAAAGTCAAAAAAGCCTTTCTTTCAGTAAGATAAAAGCTAATTGTAGCGCAGAGAAATTATTGGCTTTCTCCAAAAAGCACTATACTTACATTAATCAGATATTCGGGGACGCAACCGTGAGACAAATTATAGAAGAAGAATATCCTACGACCTGGCAATTCAAAGTGGCCAAAGCTGGTCCCGAATTTGGCAACTCTTTTCATCACACAGTAAGAGACCGCGAACAACCCGAAATGATTGTTTGTAGTGGCATAGATGGTGTTCAAGATTTACATAAAAACGTGAATGACACTCTTTGTCAATCATATTCGTTAATGAATTATTTTGAAATACCAATCCAATTATCAGAGGAAAAGGGGAAATTAAAGCAAATTTATCATGAAACAAATCAGAAGGCAATGATACAAATGTATCGTGACCTTCTTAACAGCAATATAGAGAATTATGAAGGCATTGATTTTAAGGAGATACTAACAAATGAGATTCTAAGTGATAAAAGAAACAAAAAATTGTGGCGCGACTTTTCTACTAGTCGTGGTCATGTTAATATGAATCCTGAAATCTTTTTTCAAAACATTGAAGACACTCTAGATGAATGGGAAGAATATGGATATTGGTTTTTTATTGGAAAGGGTGAATGTCCGACACATAGCACATATAGTGCTGAAATGAATTATTTAAAAGATAGGTCTACTGATGTATCCAATGAGATGCACGAGGGATTTGATATGGGCGTAGAAGACGTTAACCGTGGTAAATCAAGGTCAAAAACAAGGTCTAATTCAAAGTCTAATTCTAGTACAAGGAAAAACAAATCTAAATCATCATCTAATTCTAAAAAATAGCTTGTTAGTTATAGTTCTTTTTTTTATGAGTTCTTTTATACCTCCTTTTATTAGTAATTTTACATGTCTTGCTAATGCTAGACCCTGTATAAATTCTGATGCAGGTGTAAAATAAGGCTCTGGTTATGATGTCATTAATATTAACAAAGCTCGCACAATGTCATACGCAAATTACTTAATAAAAATGCGGAATAAGTATCAGAAGTTTTTTTCCTTGCCGCCTTTGTCATCTTATTAATTAATTTCTCGCTACAATCAATATTATATAAAAATTCAGGTCGCTTATATCTGGCAGCAATAAAATCACAAAATCGGTTTTGAGTATCACTCGTCTTCTTAAATTGAAGCATAGATGTATTATTTGCCTTACACCAAATCAGAAAATCCTGGTAATTATTCAGCAATATGGTCGTTATAATATAATATGACAATACATTTGTATTTTCCTTGTAAAATGTCTTACGCAATGAGTCTGAATAGGCAGTCTTTTCAATCAAATGACGGTATTCAATATCCATAAATTTCAAGACCTTGGTCATCTGATAAAACGCAAAAATGCGCTCAAAATTCACAAAAAACTCCGAATTTGTTAACATCTCATTTATATCTGTTTTATCAGACGCATTTGCATAGCTACAAAAGAGTATATTCATTATTCTAGCCCAAAACTCCGTATATGCCTCAAACAGATTCACATTAGACTTAATAGGAAACAAAGCAAGAATTTTGCCGTGGCAAGCAGTATTATCCATATCCGAAAAATCCAATCCGTAATTATGCATTGACTCGTGTAACAAAACTTTAAACCACTCTTCCATACGATAAACTACAATTTCGCCACTAGGCTGACACGTCTGAGTAAATCCAGTATTGACATTGTCCTCATCTAGAACCTCTATATTTGTAGTTGGTAGAACTTTTGTTAAAAATGTGTGATAAATAAAGACAGACAATTTGTTAGTACAAGTCTTTGAAGCATGCTTATTTACAATGTAAAACCAATATAAAATATAATCAACGTAATTATTATATTTGTCTAATTTGATTTTATGTGCCGGCTGCTCCAATACAAAATAAATGTCAAATGTTCTGTCATATAAATGACACGAATAATGTAATGACGTCAGTGAATATTCGTCAATTGTTTTTCGCGCTGTATCTGGAAACCCATGAATACTAAATGTTTTTGGCTTTGGTATTTGCTTTATATGGTCAATACTTGTAACATGAAGTTTATAAAATGGCTGTTTTTTTTGTTTGAAAATGCGTTTCTGTTCGTCAATAAATGAGACGGCATTTATTATTTCAGTAAAAAACTGAGAAAAGAAGTTATCTGTGGTCTTTGTTTGCTTAATTGGGGCCAAACAATTATTTTCAACAAAAAATGACATTAATTTGTGACTTTCATATGTAATTTTCATTATGTATATTTTATATTATATTACGATAATATTATTATGATATAAAATATAACGAAATTACAAAACCCCACCTGCTATTTTATCGCGTAAAATCATCAGGTCATCCAATACCTCAGGTTCTTTACCGCGTCTATATAGAACCAGTTTTGCGTTCTTGGTCTCAACTAGCGCCACACTCAATTCAGGATGCTGTTTGAATTTTGATGTATTGCCCGCATTCAATGCCTTGCCTGCTCGTTTCAAAAAGAAATCGGGGTCTACAGTAACTGTCTTGGGTCTTATAAGCTCGTCCTTATATTTACCTGTTTCGCTGCCAGCACCTTTTGCCATTTGTGGGTCCTTGGAAAGCTCAGTTCCCGAGTCCAAAGAAAATGATAAATAGAAATCCGGATTCTTTTTCTGAAACTTGGACGCCTGATAATAATGCTCAACAGAAGACCATCTGTGATTATCCAATGTAAAAGGTTGCACCCAAAATGCGTCTAATTTTCTGCGCCAATTAGGAATATTATTTAACTGCGCAAATTGGGGCTCCAAACCAGTTGGCACCTTTTCACCAGAACCTTTTCCAGGTGATGACTTGTCTGATGCCTGTGGATGTAATACAAATACAATATTATCATCATATAAATTCATTATCTTTGCTTCACCCAATTCGTCAAAACGTGGCTTCTCAACACGTGTCCCATTTACCTGGGCCTTAAAATTCTCAAACTCGGGAATGAGTGAAAAAATGCCAGCATTTCTCTCCATACACTTATCCACAATCATTCGTTTTATATCATATGGAATCTCATTAAAGCTGAAAATCAACTTACTCTTATATGTGATTAACTTATAATGGTCACCTGTATGGTCAATAATAATATATATTTCCGGGTCAAATTCGCCTCTGCTTTGAATAATTGGGTCAATATCTCCGCCACATTGAAGCACATTATTTAAATCCCCATGTCCCTTATCATAAATAGAACTAGACATTACAATAAATTTAATATTCAATATCCGTTCTAATGTATTTATTGTCCATTCATCACCCCAGAAGCGACATGTTCTCATAAATTGTTTTAATTCTTCTAAACCTTTAATGTCTTTCATAAAAATCACATCATTTATGTTTTCCTTAGCGTATTTATGTTCAGCCTTTAACCGATTATACGCCTTTAATGTTTTTCCGGCAGCGTCATTTATTATTAGACGTTGATTATGGTCTATTGTGGAAACCAGTTTGGCTTTATACTCATCATATTCATTCTTAAGTTTGATTGATTGCGCTTTAGTATCAGCTAGCTCTTTGGCATACATATCATATCTTATCTTATATTCATCAAAATTAGCTTGCTTAGCTTCCCTTGAAACCTTGTCTCTTAACCTACCAACTGTGGTGTCTTGTCCAATGCTCTGAAATGCGTCGCGTATAGTGGCAAATAGACAATCACCTTTACCTTCATTATCTAGAAGACCATAATTCTTATTTTTCATAAATTTTTGAATCCATACATCCTTATCTCCCTCGTGATATTTTGCTCTAAAATCAGCGGCATCCTTTGCCCCCTCGGGTTTTAATGGTGGCGGAATATTGGCACTTAACCGTGGCGTAAAAATATCACGGCGTATCTGCGGTATAAGAATTTCTATAACCTTCTCCTTTCCTTTTAATTCTTTTCCTTCTTTTAAATCCCTTCCTTTTAATTCTTTTCCTTCCTTTAATCCCTTATCTTTTTCCTTCTTTCGCTTTTCAATTTCTTCACTTTCCGGAACTAATCTTAGTTTATTAATATATTCCTTGGTGGCAAATGTGTATAAAAGAGGCTCATTAAGTTGCTCAATATTAACTTCACCTTCTTCGTCCATATAATCCATAAAATTTGTAGTTGGAATTTCATATACACCAATTTGAATTACTTTATTATTGTGTTTTACTAAATAAATAGGAAAATAGGTTATATTCTTATTGGCAAAGTTTTTTTTTGCCGAACCAATTGCAATAATTGATTCCATATTGAAGTCAGGTAATTCAATCTGAAACAGATTGCTCTCCTTGCTTAAATCTTCTGGAGAGACTTTCTTCAACTCGGGGTAATTTACACTTTTGTCTATTTTTGATACAACCATTTATTGTATATAAGTAATTTAGATTTAATATTTTATTTTTTTAAATAAAAATACAATATTATACAAAGGCCTTTTATTTATAGTTTTTTATTTATAGTTTTTTATTTATAGCTTTAAAAAAGCAAATACATTCGCATCTTAGGGTCCGTTAACAACTCGGTCATATATGCCCACATATTATGTCTCTGTTTTACAATATCCGCATTCTCAGACTGACCTTCATAAAACACAATAGTTGCCACAATATCTTGCTTCCTACATTTAGATGCCTTTATATTCTTATCAATACCATAATAACAGCATATTTTCATAAGGTCCTTTATAGTATATTTTTCATTGTAATATGTTTCGTCTTCACCAGAAAAAACATTTTTTTCAACATAATATAGCAAATCACTATTTGTACTATTATTTGTATTATTTGTAAAAAGCAACTCATTCATCATATCATCTATATTATTAATTTTATAAAATTCATTATCTTCATCTTTTTCCTCTAATAAAAAAGAAATATTTGCGTCATTGTTTGTCATTTTAAATATCTATATTTACTTATTTTTATATTACATTTTGTTTATAACATTTGTTTTACATTTCAACCAAGTCCATGTATTTAAAGATTGCCTTATTGGAAAGACTTTTGTAATCCTTGGACTTACTTACAGCCAATATAGTAATCGTCTCAACGATTGTCTTGCCGTTAATTTCTAATTCATCTTCTTGGTAATCACTATCATCTTCAACCAAATTCAGCATATCTCGGTTAAACAATATAGCCACATTTTCAGTCAATTCATCAACCTCATTCTTCTTTTCTGTTCGGTTAATTGTATTCATAATGGTATCTAATAAATGCCTAAGAATGCGCGCAACTGATAATTTACTAATAAACCCGTTTAACGCTAGATTCACAAAGAATTGCGAATTTGCCCTGCGATTCTCATTAATCTTGTTATTTTCGCAGAATTTATCATAATTTGCCTCAGGAGCGGTATATTGAATTGTTTCAAAATGGCTCGGGAAATCTGCAAAATAATTGTCAAATGAAGGCCTTAAACAAGAATACTTTGTAACCAATTCAGAATACAAATCAGCAAACATTTTTGAATAGAATTTGCTTGTAGACGAAATATCATAAATAGTAGCCCCAAGCGTAGTTATATCTTCTTCACTTAGGCCAGTAGATGTAAGAATTTCGTCTAAAATGACAATGATTTTATCACGAATATCGTGAAATGTTTTCTCTGATATTTTATTCAAGTTAGACCGCAACTGTTCTATATGTCCATCTAGTCCCGTTTTCTGCTCTATCTTGGTTGAATTGAATGACCGTAATTGTTCCCAATCTTCGTTATTTGATTCCATAAATTTATTACCTCTCCCCTTCTTATTTCTACTCTTTGAAGAGTGTGTTGTCATAGAAAACACACTATCACCCTCCTTATGTTCCTTCTTCTGAAAAACCGGATTGATTGTGTTTGCTGCCGCGCCTATTTCCACAGCCAAATAATTAATCACGCGTATAGTATCATCTGGTATTACAAAATCAAAGCCGTGGAATATGGTCTCTCTAAATGCTTGTAAATTATATTTCATTGTTTGGTTATTAGCAACTGTGGTGGTCATTATCTTTCTTACTTTAATTATATTATTTACTATTTATATCAATTTTTTTTTAAATATAATTATTATTATTAAATACACTTAAAACCAATCCTACATAATAAAATATATAAAATGTCTTTAAACGAAGAGAATAAGAACGAATTAGTAATAAATGTGGAAGAAATAGATAAATTCACAGCAAATGAAATACCTGTAAATGGAATAAATGTAAATGAAGATACCGAAAACCCGGATTATTCTTTTACATCATGGGACAATCTTGAAATTAACACAGATTTATTAAGAGGTATTTATAGTTATGGGTTTGAACAGCCAAGTCCAATTCAAATGAAGGCTATTAAACCTATTATGTTAAAGAAGGACTTAATTGCACAGGCACAATCTGGCACTGGCAAGACGGCAACATTTTCAATTGGTGTTTTACATAGAATATCGGTTAAGGATAATTACACACAGGCCCTTATTATGAGTCCAACCCACGAACTAACAACGCAAATTAGTGGTGTTATTTCTGGCTTGGGTAATATGATTGAAGGACTAAGAGTCAAAACAATTGTGGGTGGGTCATCTATTGACGAAGACGTTGCTGATATGCGCAAAAATGTACCTCATATTATTGTAGGAACTCCAGGACGAGTTTTTGATATGATTCGCCGTCGCCATATAAATGCCAAGAAATTAAAAATAATGGTTCTAGATGAGGCGGATGAAATGTTGTCAACTGGTTTCAAGGAGCAAATATATAATATTTTCCAATATCTAAATTCAGATGTGCAAATTGCTCTATTTAGCGCGACTATACCAAATGATATGATACCATTGACTGAGAAGTTTATGCGCAATCCAGTTAGAATATCAGTGAAGATTGAACAGCTTACACTAGAAGGTATTAAACAATATTATGTTGCGTTAGATGATGATATGCAAAAGTATGATACACTAAAGGATATTTATCATAAGATGAGTTTTAATCAATGTATTATTTACTGTAATAGTGTTAGACGTGTCCAAGACTTGTATGATGCAATGAGACAGGATAATTTCCCAGTTTGCTGTATTCATAGTAACATGGATAAGCATGAGAGAACCCAGGCATTCAAGGACTTCCGTCTAGGCTCATCGCGTGTCTTAATTTCGTCTAATGTGACCGCACGTGGTATTGATATTCAGCAGGTTAGTGTGGTTATTAATTTTGATATTCCACGCAGTGTTCATACATACCTTCATAGAATTGGACGCAGTGGCAGATGGGGGCGAAAGGGTACTGGTATTAATTTTGTTACTAGACGTGATATATACAATATGAGGTCAATTGAGGACTTTTATCATTGCCAGATTAACGAGCTTACCGAAGGGGCACTTATTTAAATTAGGGAACCAGGAAACCAAGAAACCAAGAAACCATGAAAAGAATTAAAATAATAGTTTCGTAAAATAGGCTATAAATTAATCTATTTTACAAATAATAAGATAATGCAATTTGTTGAAGAAATATTGAAGCAAGCAAAGTTGGGTGATGCTAAAAAAACGAATACACCTGTAGATATTAATGATATAAATAACGTATTCAAAATGCCAATACAATACAATGATAAAACTAAAAAACTTAATGAAAACATTATTTTGGACCTAGAATTAGTAAAAACAGTGGACCCAGAAGAAACACCCATTTACAATAATATATTTAATCCGACCAATATTTTAGGAAAAACTGTATTAAATGCAGTTCCAAAATATTATACTACAGATACTACGTTTTTGAAAGAGACTCAACAACTTATTAAGCAAATTAAAACCGAGGACATTAATACCATTTCAAATAAACACGAGTTTACTGATTCCAATATAGAAGACATTGTTGCAAGCTGGAAGGAAATAAAAGGTGAAACTGGGTTTCAATCCAAGTATTTATACGTAGACTGGAGTTTTGGAAAATTCATTAATAATAATCCTAAATTTCTACAGTTGATGAGTATGTATAATATAGCATCTCCGTTATTATCACTTTGTCTGCCAATTTTTGTATTAATTGTGCCATTCTTCATTATAAAAATCAAGGGAATTGAATTAACATTGAATCAATATGTTGATGTTCTTAGGACGCTAATTTCGCAACACTCTATTGTAAAAGTATTTACAAATTTCAATCAGGTAGATTTTGGACAAAAGATGTATTTGTTAGCATCAGCGGGGTTTTATTTGTTTTCAATTTACCAAAATATATTAGTTTGTATTCGGTTCTATTCTAATATGAAAAAGATACATGATTATCTTCACAAATTTAGGAAATATTTGAACTACACAATAGAAATGATAAATTTCCACTTATCATATTCAAATGAACTAACAAATTATTATAAATTTAATTCAGATATTAAGGACAAACTTGAGGTTTTAGAAAAATTCAAAAAACATATAGACTGTATTACCCCATTTAAGATGTCTGTTACTAAGGTTACTGAAATTGGGAACATAATGTATACATTTTATCAATTATATGACAATCCAGAATATCATGAAGCAATGTTATATTCATTTGGATTTAATGGATATATGAACAATATTTTAGGAGTAAAACAACATATAGATAGTGGAAAGATGAATGCTGCCATTTATTCATTGTCTAATGGAAAAGAGAAAGAAAAGGAGAAAGAGAAAGAGAAAGAGAAAGAAAAGGAGAATAAGAAAGAAAAGAAATCTAGCAAAGTAAAGCCTGTATTTAAAAACATGTATTATCCAAAATTCATTAATGATGAGAAAATAGTTAAAAATGATTGCGACTTGAATAAAAATATGATAATCACTGGTCCAAATGCATCCGGTAAAACAACAACATTAAAAACGGTGTTAATAAATGTTATATTGGCACAACAAACAGGGTTTGGGTGTTATGAAAAGTTGCGAATGAAACCATTTGAAAATATACACAGTTATTTAAATATTCCAGATACATCTGGTCGTGACAGTTTGTTTCAAGCAGAGGCAAGGCGTTGTAAGGATATTTTAGATTGTATTGAATCAAATGGAGATGAAGACCACATAGCCATTTTTGATGAATTGTATTCGGGAACAAATCCTGAGGAAGCTGTATCAAGTGCAACCGCATTTATGGATTTTATTGTTAAGAACGAAAATGTTACTTGTTTGCTAACAACACATTATACAAAATTATGCAAGAAATTAGCAAAAAATAAACATATTGAGAATTATAGTATGAAAACACTAAAAAAAAACGACAATTTTGAATATACGTATATAATTGAAAAAGGGATTTCACAGGTAAAAGGAGGGTTAAAGGTTTTAAGTGATATGGATTATCCTAAGGAAATATTAGATAAACAGATAAAACAGAAATAAAATAATAAAACAAAATAAACAAATAAAAATAAAAAGTAATTCGTTTGCCCATAAAATAAAATATATATAGCATTTCTAATAATGATATCAGGAATATTTAACGCATCATTCTTATTTAGCATTGCAATTATTATAGCAGCAGTCGGTGGGTTATATCTCTATTTTAACCGCAAATTTTTGGAGCAAAATCACAAAATGCAATCAATGCTTGGACTTGTATCAACAATGGCAGAAGAAATGCAATACTTTAGAAGCAAAATTACCAATCAATCTCTTGATAATAATGGTGCTAATACTGTGCAAATTATTCCAAATTTCTTGGGTGGAAACGAAATTAATGATAATGGATTAATTGCTGTTTCTGATTCCGAAGTTGATGATTCTGGTTCAGAAGTTGATGATTCTGGTTCAGAAGTTGATGATTCCGAAGTTGATGATTCCGAAGTTGATGATTCTGAAGGAGATGATTCTGAATCAGATTTAGAAGATGATTCCGGTTCCGAAGATGATGATTCGGATTTAGAAGTTGATGATTTAGAAGTTTTAGACGTTGACGATTTAGAAAATGATAATTTAGATGTTTCAAGAAAAATAATAAAGATTGATTTAGGAATAGATACTAATGACGAAGTAAATTTTAATATTGAATCTGAAGACGTAGAAACAGAGGCAACAACAGAAACTAAAACAATTAATTTGGATTTAGAAAGCCAAGGATTAGAAGATATGGATTTATCATTAAAGTCTATTTCCATAGATGGTGAAAATGTAACAACTAACAAAACAAAGGATGACTATAAGAAAATGTCATTAAACAAATTGCGCGAAGTTGTTATGGAGAAGGGTTTAATTCCAGATTCTTCCAAATTAAAAAAGAATGAATTGCTTAAATTATTAGGAGCTGAATAAATATAAATAGAAACTAGTTTTTCTCTAGCAATATTATAATATACGATGAATAATAAAATGTATTATACTATGAATATGAATTCTGCTGTTAGTCCATCTTGGCAACCTCAGGGAGAAACAAATAGCAAAATAGTACAAGACGCAAATATTACATCTAATTGGAAATATAGGCAATATATTCAAAAAAATGGCGGTCAAATTATGAAATATAATTCAATGGAAGCCATATCTGCTTCTGGTAATAATCCTTATTACATAAATCAAGACCAATCAACAGCAAATATACCACATTTATATAATTCATTACATAGTCCTTCTGTAAAACAAGATATAAGCCCAGATAGTGATTTGAAACGAGACTACCTAAGCAAGCAACGTTTAAGTGCTAGAATGATATCACCATCTATTCCAACTAACAAATTTTAATAAAGACAAATATTTTAAACAAGTAAATATATATTATTGAAAAAACAGATATAATAACAAATAAGTAATTTATTATTATGTTAAAACAGCAAACAAAAACAATTTTAAGTATTGATGTTGGAATCAAAAACTTATCCTTTTGCTTGTTTGAAATTTTTGAATATGAAAGTAAAAAGGAAAATCAAATAAAGGTATTAAAATGGGACAATATTGACCTAACAAAACAAGACGACATTGGCAGCAAATGTATTTATATTGATGACTCAAATGATGATAATTTAAAGGTAAAAGAAACAAAGAATAAGAGTAAAAAGATAAAAAATGTTGTTGGACCTTTAGCTGAAATATGTAACAAACCAGCCAAATTTATAAAAGATGGAAAGTGTTACTGTCTGAAACACTCCAAACTAACAAAATTCTTGCAACCAATTGCCGAATTAAAACAGTCGTTTTTGAACAAACAGAAGCAACAAAATCTCATTGAGCTTGCTATCAAATATAAACTAGTGTCAGATGACTCTAATACAACTAGTTATAAAAAAGCTCAGTTAACTGAAATGCTTAATAGTTTTTCGTCTAGCAATTGTTTTTTACCGGTAGAAAAGGGGAATGCATCTAAGGTTGATTTAGTAACAATTGGTCGCAATATACAGCACCGTTTTGACGAAATATTATGCGACTATTTACTAAAAATTGATACCATAATAATTGAGAATCAGATTGGCCCAATTGCTAACAAAATGAAAACCATACAAGGAATGCTGGCGCAATATTTTATTATGAAGAACAATAATATTTCAATTGATTTTATTAGTGCAACTAACAAATTAAAGGATTTCATTGATAAGACTGTGAAAATGGATTACAAAGAGCGCAAAAAACTCGGTGTCCAAACATGTAGCAACTTTGTTCTAAATGACACACAATTTAGCGAATGGGCTGCTTTTTTTTCCAAGCATCAGAAGAAAGATGATTTATCTGATTGTTTTTTGCAAGGAATGTGGTATATAAAACACGTTATAAAATGAGACATTTAGTTATATTTTATATAATTTAATTCAATTCATTTAATTTAATTCAATTCAATTAATTACAATTTAATTAAAATAATATATATTTCAATTCGTATTACTTAAAATTAATTGTTCTATATACATCATAATAATGGACGATATAATTGATATTTCATTGGATTTTGAAAGTTTAGACGGGTTGGGGTCTAGTTCAAAAAAAACAAATTTTGGAGGCGGTCTAGAACTATTAATGAATGATAAACAGAAATCAAGTGCGATGCCTTCCAGTGATATTGATATTGACGATTTAAACAATTTAGAAAACGAGTTGAATGATTTAGCAAATACTACAGCTCCATCTTCAAATAATTTTGATTCGGGGTTATTTGGTGTTAAAACTAGTTTTGATGATAAGCCATCAGTTCGTTTTGACGAGTCGCCATCTGTTGGCAAATCAACTACAAATACTGATTCGGATTCAAAGACTTGGGATGGTTATGGCAAATTCAATAATATTCCAGTGAATCCAGATATTCATATGACTGCTGAACCAAAGTTGACAAAGGAAGAAATGATGCGCGAGAAGTTCAAGTATTTGCGCAAGTTAGAGGCACTTGAGCGAAAGGGTGTGGAGCTAACCAAGAAATACAATATGGAGTCCAATTTAGCCGAAATGCAGGGGGAATATGAGATGATTATGGAGGAGAAGGAAAGACAAAATTCAATGAAATTCCAAGGCAATATGATGATGGCTATTATTAATGGCATGGAGTTTTTAAATAACCGTTTTGACCCTTTTGATATCAAGTTGGATGGATGGGGTGAGCAAATAAATGAGAATATTACTGATTATGATGAGATTTTTGGACAGCTACACGATAAATACAAGTCAAAAGCATCTATGTCTCCTGAGCTCAAATTATTATTTCAGTTGGGTGGTAGTGCTATGATGGTCCATATGACGAATACAATGTTTAAGAGTGCCATGCCTGGAATGGATGATATTATGAGACAAAATCCCGACCTAATGAGACAATTCCAATCAGCAGCGGTTAATTCAATGGGTAATGCAAACCCTGGTTTCTCTGGATTTATGAGTGGATTAATGGACCCACCACAGACTCCTTCTGGAAGAGGTCCTCCGCCACCTTTAGCAACACAAGGAGCCAACGTTGTGCCGCCACAAGGCAGAGCCGGTAATAATGCTTCTATGGGGCGAAGTAACTATTTTAACGATAATAGTAGCAATAATGACGGGATTAGTATAAAGGAATCTAGTTTTAGTATTCCGGGATTTGAACCACCTCAGCCCGCAAATAAAAGTAGCAGGCGCCCTGATATGAAAGGACCTGGCGACATCACGGATATATTATCGGGTCTTAAAACAAAGACAATTAATATTTCGGAACCACCACCTTCTTTAAATAATAACAATAATGATGTTTATGTAGATGACAATAATAGCAGCACCATTAGTATCAATGATTTGAAGGATATTCAGACGGGTGCCAATGTGCCAAAGCGTAGCAAGAGGAAGCCCAAGTCGGACAAGAACACCGTTAGTTTAGACATTTAATTTAGTCTTTTATTTAGACTTTTAAAAATATATAGTCATATATTAATAACAAATAATATATGTCAAACGCAAACAGAAAGGTATTGGGAGAAGGAGCATATGGCTGCGTTCACAAACCCAGTTTACACTGTACTACATTACCAGACCCTAATTTTGATTACGACAATTATGTTTCAAAATTAATGAAAACCAAAAATGCTCAATCTGAATTGCAAGAGTTTGTAACCATTCACAAATATGACCCACATGATGAATATCATTTAGGCACTCCTAAATTATGTAAACCTGACCTTACACCAAGAGAAGTTATGAAAGATATAAAAAAATGTCAACGAATTCATCCCAAATTAGAAAAAGACCCTAATGATTACAGCTTGCTATTATTGAAATATGGCGGGCCAGATTTGAAAAACTTTTGTAAAAAAGATATTGCCAAATTTTTGAAAACAAAATCCCAAGAAAAATCCGACAAGTTTTGGCTTGAAGTTCATCATCTAATTAAAGGACTTCAGTTCTTTAGAGACAACGGTATTGTTCACAATGATTTGAAACCGCAAAATATATTGTATGATATGAAAAAAAACAAGCTATCCTTTATTGATTTTGGATTAATGCGAACCAAAGCAGAAGTTATAAAGTCATCCAAAGAAAATAAAAACCATCTTGCCAACTTTCATTGGTCTTTTCCAATTGAATGTGGTTTGATGAATTACAATGAATATAGTAAATATAGACGGTCTTTTGATAGACGTGTATTGATAGAGGAAGAATTAATTGGTATGATTGTTGCCGGCAACACAAAAAACACAGCAAACTTGGATATCCCCAAACCAGATGCGTTTGAATTATTCTTTTCATATATTAATTTGCCCGGCACAGATATGCCTGCGGCAGCCAAATATGGGTTTTATGACAGCGCATTTAATTCACTATACGAACACGTGAAACTGCCTTATGACGAGTATTTGGATAAAATTATAGATACAATTGATGTATATGGTCTCGGGTTTACGCTCCAATATATATTAAACTGTTTTAAACGCCACAATGCGGTTTCCGAGGATTTTTATACAAAAAGTTCGGCACTTTTTGCCAAGATGTTTGACCCAGAAATAACAGCCCGTGTTACTGACATCAAAACTTTGTTGGACGAATACGAGGACATATTGTTGGAGACTGGGGTCTTAACCAGACTTAATAAGACATTTGAAGACAATAATCTGGTTCAAAGAGCACCAATGCCGTCACCAATCATGAGGCTGGCTGAAAAGCAAGAGACATCGGCTGTAAAGTTGAAACCACTTTCAAGTCATATGGAAAGGGTTGCTGATATGGACCCAGTACTAGCTGATGTTAAAGTTGAAACTAATACTAAGGCTTGTCCACCCGAGAAAGAACTAAATCCGACTACAAATCGTTGTGTAAAAAAATGCGGACCTGGACAAACCCGGAATGCAAAATATCGCTGTGTTAAAAATAAAACTAGACGCGGGTTAACTAGAAGTAGAAGTAGAAGTAGAAGTTAATAGAGTTATATTATAATATTTTATTATGTATATTATAATATTATAATGACAAGCTTAAATAATAAGGTAACTAACAAATTAGAAACAGGATTATTTATATTTAGACGTGACCTACGAATAATAGACAATATTGGTTTACTAGACGCATGTAGCAAATGTTCTAAAGTATATACAGTATTTATTTTCACACCTGAGCAAGTAACAGGAGCAAATAAATTCAAGTCCGATAATGCCGTCCAATTTATGATTGAATCGTTGCAAGATTTGGCTTCCGCTATTTCAAAGAAAGGTGGACATTTGTATACATTTTACGGGAAGAATGATGCCATTGTAAAACAGTTAATAACCGCATTAGATATTGACGGCATTTTTTTCAATATGGACTACAGTCCTTATGCGATAGAAAGAGATGAAAGCATTGCCGCATTGGCTGACAAAATGGATATTCAAGTATTTACAAGCCAGGACTACTATTTGTTAGAACCTGGCACAGTTTTAAATGGCTCCAAACAAGTATATCAAAAATTCACACCATTTTATAATTCGGCTAGTGCGTATTCAAATCACGTTCTACCACCAAATAATAAAGCTATAACCAATCTAACAAAGACTTCTAAAAACCTGGCACATACATTGTCTCTTGATACGGCGCTAAGTCGGTTTACTACTGATAACCCAAATATAATGGTTAAGGGAGGTCGTCAAGAGGCTATATTGAATTTGAAAGCTGCGACCAAGAGCCAGACTCACTATTCTAAAACACACAATGATTTATTCAAATCAACGACTAGGTTATCAGCATCAATCAAATTTGGCTGCATAAGTATAAGAGAAGTCTATAAGGTATTTAGAAATAATACGGACCTGATTCGGCAGCTTTGGTGGCGTGATTTTTACGCGAATATTTTATATGCTTATCCACGCGTATTAGGCAGTGCTTTAAAACCAAATTATAGAAAACTTAGATGGCATAATAATACGACCTGGTTCAAATGTTGGACAAAGGGCCAAACTGGATATCCTATTGTGGATGCCGGAATGCGACAATTAAATACTACGGGGTATATGCATAACAGAGCGCGTCTTATTGTGGCTTCCTTTTTAGTAAAAACGCTGCTAATTTCGTGGGAACACGGTGAACAATACTTTGCCAAAATGCTCACAGATTATGACCCAGCATCAAATAATGGTAATTGGCAATGGATAGCAGGCTCGGGTGCAGATTCACAGCCATATTTCCGTATTTTCAGCCCCAAAGAGCAGAACAAGAATTTTGACCCGGATTGCGAATATATTAAGCAATGGATACCTGAATTAAAAGATGTTCCTGTTAAAGACATAATCAATTGGGACACTGAATACGTGAACTATAAGGATATCAAATATGTTAAACCAATATGCGATTTTGCGAAGCAGAAGGGATTGGCATTAAAAATGTATGAAGCTGTTTTTCATTAATTTATTAGGTAATAAGTAGTAAACCATAAAATAATATAATATTTAGTTTTAGAAATGTTTTATAATAATGATGATGAAAAAGACAAAAACAAAGACTATGAGAAAAAGATAACCGAAGGAAAAAATTTCTTGTTAGTTCGTGTTATACCAAACAACTACCGACTAACAACAACCATTGAAAACAAAGATATTTCAGTTACAGATTTATTAGATTTTCGTTTAATAAACCTAATGTATCAGACCAATTTAGACAAGTTTGAGAAAATACATACTGACATATTGAATGAAAACGAGGCAACTGTGTTTCTGCGAATGACACATTTTTTCAAAGATTTTGGTCTAAAACAACGCTATATTTGCTTTGATATAAAACGCCACATAAATACAGATAATACAGTATTATTTATTTTGACGCAGAATGCCTCGTATGGTCAACAAATAAATGATAAACCAGACGTCCGTTTACTGCCAATAACTCACATAGTATATGAATTTAAGATTGTTAGTTCAAATAAAGTGAATCTAACAGAATATATTCATTTTGACCATAATGTAGAAATACCGGCATTTTTAGAACCGTTGTTTGGCGCCATTATGAAAACAATGTTGAAGCAAACTATACGGTTTATTGAATTGCTGAAATAATCTTAGATTTAAAAAAAATATTTGGGTATATTATATAAGATAATGTCACTGCCTGAACCAACGCCAGTGTCACTACGTCAAGTTCCAAATAATGATTTTGATGAAGAAGCAATTTTTAAAGAAAATAACAAAATTATAGCAGAGAGTGACAGAAAACGTAAAGAGCTAACAGAATTAGAACAAAAAAAAGGCAAAACAAATGATAATAATGAAAAAAGCTCCATAGATGAACAAATTGCTTTATTAAAAGCAGAACTTGGTATTAAAGGCGGCAAACGAATACGTAGACCTACCAAACGCCGAAATAGTAAAAAACGTAAAATGCCAAAAAGAAGAAAGACCAAACGTAGAAGAGAGAGAAAATAATATATATTTTAAACAACTTAAAGAAAAATGCTACTTTGAAAGTGGTGTCTTAGAATATTTTCTTTGTATAATATAAGATAATATGAATATATTCAATTCATATGCCCAAAATTTCAATTCAGGTCCTTCTAATACCCAATCAGATGCCGCTAAAAAAGAAAAAATGAGAAACTTAATTAAACAAGTGCTAAACGAAAACCCGAAATTGATACAACAAATACTATCTGTATTACAATCCGAACGTGATATAAATATATTATCCGAAGTGTTGAAAGAACCTGAGATGATGGTTAAGATGGTTAAGATGGGTTTGGGTATGGGTATGGGTAATATAGCTAATATTGCAAGAATGTTTTATATAGATAATAGAGAGAGAGATAAAACTATAAATAATATAAGAAATATGAGGGCTAATAGTGGTATTAATATGGGTAATAGTGGTATGAGTAATATTGCAAGAATGAGTATGAGAACAGGCGGCAAACGTAGCAAAAAACGAAGAACTTTAAAAAGAAGACGTTACTAAAAAATTGAAATTTATAAAACTTATAAATATAATATTAAACACAACTTTATTTACTATTATATTACCTATTACTTTGAAAAATGGCAACTATTAACAATACCGTAAACATAAAGAAGACATTCATATTTATTGACGGTAGTTATTTCTGCTTCTATCGCTACCATTCGCTGCTTACTTGGTGGAAGAATGCGTATCCCGAAAATATCCTTGACGACCCATTTCTAAACGAGCAATTTGTTGCCAAGTTTAGAAAGACATTTGTAGAGCATGTTCAAAGTCTAAGAAAAAATCTAGGTATTCATAAAAGCGTTATACCAACCATTATTGTCGGCAGAGATTGTAAACGCGAGAACATATGGCGCAACGAGTTGTTCCCAAATTACAAGGCAACACGAGCAAACGGCAAAGAAGACGGATTCATGGGTGGACCCTTTTTCAAGATGGTATACCAAGACAACTTGTTTATAGAAGGTGGAGCTAAAGCGTTGTTATCGCATCCAACATTGGAAGCCGATGATTGTATTGCACTCTCAGTGAAGCATGTTCTTCAAAAATACCAAAGCTGTGATGTATACATTATTACATCCGATAAGGATTACTTACAGCTTGCTGAACCACGAGTCCACATTTACAACCTGGGCTTCAAGAAAATCACTGACCAAAAGAGCTCAACAGGTTCAGCTGAGTGCGACCTATTCTGTAAGATAGTAATGGGTGACATTAGTGATAATATTCCTTCCGTATTCCCCAAATGCGGGCCAAAAACGGCTCTCAAATATTATGAAGACCAAGCATCATTTCAAACAAGACTACAATCATCCGACGTGTTTCAAGCGCAATATAACATCAATAAGAAGATTGTAGATTTCAATGAGATACCAGGGCATCTTAAAAATGAGTTATTTACTAATTGCGATGCAATTATAAATGAATTTTTATAAACAAGTTTTATAAAAATGAAATCAAAATGTTGTAAAACATAATTAGCAGGTAATTAGAGACACTTTAGAATCAGACAATAATAAAGTAAAAATAACAAACGCAATTATAAAAATAATCCAAAACAAGGCAAAACTAATCCAATATTCGCGCGTATATCCCATTCTTTAACAATTGTTACTAAATATGATAACAAACCTCTAATATTTTTTATAAACAATTTTTATAAAAAACAATATAAAATTATTTATTACAACTTATAATATTTATAACTTATAATAATGGAAATTCCAGATAATAAAACAGTTGATATACAATTATATATTTTGGACCCACTTTCGGTCATTATTAAGCTAGCAATTTTAAGCAACAAGCCAATTGGCACTAAAATTTGCATTTCAAATAATATTATTTGTTTACAGGACCCAGGTCCATTTCAGGCATTTTGTCGCTATATATTTAGCACGACTAAGTCCGATATACAATACATATATAATCCAATCCAATTAGCGTGTCAGCAATATTTATCCAAAGACTCAGTTTCAAAGAATCCAAAACTCAAGGAATTATTTAAGTGTGCACAAAATGGTCTAGTCAAGCTGAGTGAAACTTATAAGAGCTGCTCTATTATTCGTCTATGTATTAACTATTATGCCACCTTAATTGACAACCATTTACAAGAGATTTACAATGATGGGCTATTTAAAAGCGATTCAATGACCCCTTTATATACAAATGAACTAGCAAAAATATTTACAAAATTGTGGACACAAGAACGCATTAAAATTATATTGAATTTAACAACGTTTTTAATTGGCGACGAGCATGCTGCGACAAATGTGAAGTCGGTTGAAACAATTATGGTGGATATTGACACGCAAGTCCAGAAACTTATATAAAATTCTAAAATAGTAAAAATAATATTTTATAATATTTTATTACATTATAAAAATGATGCAAGAAGAATCTGAGCTAAATACTATTGCTATTGCTCCAACGATTGCGATTGATTCAAAATTAGCTCAAATACCCGTTAAACAATCAATTGCCAAAAAACGCAGCATTTTAGAAGAAATTAAGGATAGCATTAATGAAAAACTTGGGGACCAAGACTTTAACCAAAAAGTTGCCGTCTCTATTTCCGTCATTTTAGAATTATATCGTGTCCTCGTCTCGTCGTTTTTAGTGCTGTTTGTACCTCAAAAGTGCGACGACCACGTGTGCTCTCTTAGTGAAAATATGGTTTTTGAAAACCATTTGTATAACGCTGGTCTCGTCTTCAACTTTATAACAATGGCATCTTTTCTAACAATGTATACATTAGAAATTAAACGTGAAAACCGTCTTATTACATATTTAGAAGTCAACAAGTCAGTCGCATCGGATAACAACTCGGTTGGCGTAGCATTAGAAAAGTTACCTCAAGAAAAGCGTGACAGCATCTGGCAGTTAGATAAGTATTATATGTATTCTGGTCGTGCGTCTATTGTGATGTTTATTGTAAACACCATTTTATCTGGATTTGTCGTTTATGAATATTACTTGGACAGCCAAACAACGTCAACCTATATTACGAATATATTGTTTATGGTTACCAAATTGGCTGATGTGTATGCGAATGTGAATACGGAGAAGAATGTGTTTTATTCGGCTTACATGAAGGGAAAAATACAATACAACGATGTGGACCCAAATAAGCTTATATTGGTTAATGATTATTCAATCGTCCCGGGTGTTAGTTTTTTACTACCAGAAGTAGTAAAAGAGGAACTAAAAGAAGAGGAAGTAAAAGAAGAGGAAGTAAAAGAAGAGGAAGTAAAAGAAGAAGTAAAGGAAGAAGTATTAAATGTTAGTGAAGAAAATAGTAGTGAAGAAAATAGTAGTGAAGAAGAAGAAGACAGTGTAAGTGATAACGAAGAAAGTAAAATCATTGTCACTATACACGATATAACTAGTCCCAAATCGTCGTGTAATGACTTACAATCGTTTAACTAAAACCAATAAATATTTATAATATATAATTATAATATAAATATAATATAAATATAAAATGTCATCAACTAAAAAAGAAGACGATTTAGCAGCGTCAATTAGTAAGACAATGACTGTTGACAAATTAAAAGAAAATCTAACACTTGCTAACGTTGGGTTTTCCAGCGCAAGAAAAAAAGCTGATTTTGTTGACTTGTATATTTCAAATGGATTACATAAGGGAGCTGTCGCAAGCTTAAAAGCGGAAAGTTTAAAAGCGGAAAGTTTAAAAGCGGAAAGTTTAAAAGCGAAAAGCTTAAAAGAAGAATCAGTAAGACCTCTAGAAGAATCAGTAAGACCTCTAGAAGAATCAGCAAGACCAGTAGAAGAATCAACAAGACCAGTAGAAGCAACAGTAAGCTTAAGTAAAGCATCAAAACCAAAAGAAGAACTAATTTTGTCATTAATTATCAGCGCACATGGAGAGGAAACCTTCCGTTGGCCTCGGGACTTTCCAGAGTCCAATTATTATAAAAAAAATGTCAGGGTTTATAGTCGGGGTTGTGTTCCTGGAGTAGCTACCATAAGGAATCGCGCTCATGTTGCCAGTTCAATACACGAAGCCTATGATATTTTTAAAAAAAACCCTGAGAGCGCAACCAAAGAAATTATGGCAGAATATACAGGTATAGACAGAAACTATTATAGAAATTTTTTAGATGGTCTTGATAAATGTAACTTTCAAGATGAAATTGGAAAGAATATCCTTGAAAATAAAGAAAGATGTGGAGGACTTAGTACTTATTTGTCTAATAAAATTTTTAGTGTTGTAACAGATGAGACCGAAAAGTCTGTTTATGTTTCTGAATTAGACTTTAACAAATTTATGGCATCAAGAGGAATAAATGTATCGGATATTCGGTTAAAAATAACAGCCCATGATGGTTCTGTTAGTTACAGACAGATTTTTAATCCGCGAGACGAATGGCACAAATATTGGGCGTCAAATCCTGATTTTGAAAAAAATCCATTTGATGTTTCAAAATTTAACCTATTTTATAGAAATGGAATGGAATTCATACTGAAAGACGTATTGCACAGAGAAGATTTATTTGATTCCGCATTACGCGCATTCAATTTCAAGGCTGGTAAAGACAAGATACCCGATATAAGCTTGGTCCAATTATACAACTTTTTTAAATTGGTTGGATTTAAATACGTAAATATAATAGACCATTCTTGTCGTGTTTTTAGCACTGGGAAGAAAATGACAAGCGATGAGAGTGAAAAACTTTTTAAAGAAGAACAAAAATATTCGGTGAAACCAGTTGCTTTTGGCAAACGAAGTGAGGGCAAACGAAGTGAGGGCAAACGAAGAAATAACAAACAAACTAGAAGACGCAGCAGAAAACTAAATAACAAAAAGCTTTTAAAGCATAGAAAATATAGTAGAAAAATGTAAATTTTTATTTTATAGTTATAATATAATATAAATATAAAATGTCATCAATCAAAGTAGAAAAGGAAGAACCGAACGAAGTTATAAGCAAAGCGAAAGTAGAAGCGGAAGTAGAAGTGGTAGAAGAGCTTATTATCTCTATCACTATTATGGGTCACGGGTGTGAAGATTTGTTAAAACCTTGGCCTGATGAATTACCTATTTCCAGATATTTTAAAAACAATGTTCGCGTTTATAGTAAGTCATGTGTCCCCGATGTAAATTCAATTGGAAACGTGTATCAAAATAAAGATATAATAAAAGATGTTCAACGCAAATTTTCAGAAGTACCAAAAGGCGAAACATCTGCAATTGTTAGCGCATACGCAGACGAAGTAAGAGACGAATATATACGTGATATTGCCTTTTCTAAATTAAGTAAAGCACCTGTTTCCTTTACTAGAGGTTTTGATAAATTATCTGATATTGCCAATTTGGGAAGGGCGTCTAATTTAAGTACATTCTTATGTAATAAGAATTTTTCATTTTATATGGATTCTGAAACAGAAAAGGTCACACCAATAATGCGACCTGTATATAACACAATTGGTATACAATT
>Ga0214919_10000773_pt1 | contig 54920 bp, 49 predicted proteins | sample LL1503_MetaG_FD_177994 | JGI IMG/M metagenome (GOLD analysis project Ga0214919, IMG submission 177994) | Freshwater microbial communities from Lake Lanier, Atlanta, Georgia, United States - LL-1503 | ecosystem: Environmental > Aquatic > Freshwater > Lake | place: USA: Georgia | collected... | reverse complement strand
GTTGCAGGGGCGGTAGATTTAGAAGCGACATTTACATTAAATGACAAACATTGTTGAGTTTTTGCGTCCCATATTGCCCCACTTGCGTTGCCAGGAGGGCAGCACTGTGGACCAATACACACCATTCCTCCGCTGCCGGCAGTAAGATTTCCGTCAACATTTCCAATAATTTTTAGACCGGAAGGGGCAGTTAGATTCAATTTATCATAATCCATATTGTATCTTCGGTTAATGTCTCTTAATGTCACTAAAATAATGTATAATGCAAATGCTCCAACAACTATCATTACAAATGTAAAGATTTGGTCAGGAACCGGTATAATACTATTCAGAAATATTAATCCTAAATATATTATTATAACAATAATTATTATAAACAAAATCTTTATTTGAGCAAAATATTTTTTACTATAACTATCTGAAAATGAAGCCATGCGTTTTTGTCCGAATAAAGCGGAATCAACAGATTGTTGTTTATCGCTCAATCTTTGAACTTCATTATTAACAATAGAACTTATAGATGATTGATTAGTTAAAACTGCACTTGCTGATGGACTAGCGCTTTGATATTTTGAATATGATTGATTTAATTGGTCTCTTAAGTCTTGCATATATTTCAATGTATCAGTTCCACCAACACCATTGTTTGCTAAAGCCGATAAGTCTAAAAGATATTGTTGTTCAACATAAAATATCCCTGGTAAGTCTGAATAAACAGTAGCCATAATGTATATAATAATATATATATTATTGTATATATTATCCATTACGAATTGACATTTATTATGACCTGCCTAAATATATCGCAGAAACTAAAAGAGTCGTAGTTAAAATACTACCGGCTATATACATATTATTAGTCTGCAATGCCAGTTGTTTTGAATCATTTTTCATTTCAGTCATTAAATCCGTCCTTCCATTTATTTCAAACTGTTGATTTCCAGCAAAGTCATATTTTGCGTCATTATTCAAAGTAGTATAAAGAGAATTATACTTGGCAATATTATTACTTATATCTAGATAATTAGTATTAATTTTATTTAATTCGTTGCTATAATCTTGTGCAATGGATTGGAGAGGTTTTATTTGTCCGTATAAAATACCTGGATAGCACTTTGGTTTTCCTTCTGACCCACAATCTGCACCGGGGTCTTGCCATCCATGATTATCAAAACCTTCAAACGAACCTGCTATTATAGAACCTAAACCTTTAGTATTATCGGCATTTATACCAACATTTGGTCGCGTTCCATAAATACCAATCGGTGCAGCAGGACCCGGGGCAGGTGTTGTTATATTACTATTGGGTTTTTTATTTGTACCTTGTAAATCACTTCTTTTATTGTTGATTTCATTTCCAGGAGGAGTTGCTAAACCTCCAATATCAGATGGTCCTGTAATATTGTTTCCTACAAACTTTATTGGCGCACTACGATAGTTGGTTGTAGATACTTTATTAATATTTGGATTTAAATTGGCAGTAGAGGATACATTTGCAACATCTAGTAAAAGCGATTTTGAATACATATCGTATGTATCAACCGAATCACTAGGTAAAGGAATATATGCAGGCAGTGGTTTATTACCTTTCATACATAGATTATTATTTTTAATATACATGTATTTGCAATTCTTGTCAGATGCGCAAGCTGTCATGCAATCTTGTGGACTAGTTACTGCTATAGAATTGGGATCAACATCGTTAAATGGCATATATTTATCCGACAATTTTTGATAGGTATTTCCTCCCAACACAAGCGGGTCGGTTTTGTTGATTTGTTTTATAGCAACACCCTTTGGACTCGTAACTCCATAATACATTTTTCCTATACCTGGATGTGATAAATCGCTCTGATATACATATAATGGTTGTGGTCCATTTGAAACAGCGTTTGTATACATAGGGGCGTCTATATTAGCGTATGTTTGGTCAGTTGAAAAACATCCATATACTGACGCTTTTAATTGTAAATATCCTCCTGCTATTTCTAATTTAAATTGTCCATTAGGAGATATTAAATATTTTTTTGTAGTTGGGATACTTTCTCCAGGTGAAAGTATATTGAGTGTTCCATTGTTAAAATCATTCTTCCAATTCAAGTTAGTAATTGGAGCAAATGTTTTCATTTTAGCAGGAACTGTATTATCTGATGAAAATAGGTCCCATACAACTTCACCCGTAGATGAACTGGAAACCGTTCCATTAGATGATGCTTGTTTAAAAAGCTTGATATTTCCATCGGTTCCTAATTCTAATCGGAACTTACATGTATTGGATGCACATTGTGTTAAATCAATCTTTACTGCATTATTTGTGAGGTTAAGAGTGGTATTGTTAACCGGGGCAGATGTTACTGATCTTACAGCTATATTTGTTCCCGAACCAGGTGATGATTGAGGTGCTATACTGATATTTTGTCCATATAGATTGCACGTTGTTACTGTTTTATTGGTTATATTTCTTTGATATACATGATTTTGCCATACCCCGCCCATAGGATAACATGGTTGTTTATTATCTTTTCCATATTTTGAAAATTCAGCGGGGTCAGATGTCCCCCAACATTCCCCTCCATATTGCAATCCAATATACAGATCTCCTAAACTGGACGGATTGGAAGATGCACCTTTAGCTTTAACTGCAGCAATACAAGTATCTCTATTTCCATTTGGATAGCGGTTAGGCATTGCACGATTACCTTTATCTATATAACATCCTAAATCAGTAGGTTCTCCTTCAATTGTAAATGTTTTAGTTCCAGCAGTTGTATATCCTAGACAATTACTGTCTTTGTCACACTCAGATAGACATTGGGATGGGTCAATGTCTGATATGGTCCTATATCCTATTTGTCCATCTGGTATTTTTACATCAGATTGTCCGGTATAACCAGTTTGTCCACGGCCTAAAGCTTTAGGATCTATTCTAACAGTAAGTCCTTTAATTCCATATCCAAGGTCAGTTCCATTAGCAACCAGATTTGCAGGGATTGCTTTACTCCACAATGTATTAAGATCGCCTGTATTCTGTGGTGTGGGTACAAAAGTTTGAACCATATCTCCTGTCATAGCGGTTCTGTACAATACTGCACCATTTACACCTATACAATCAAGTAATGCACCAGCAATTCTATTTTGACAACAATCCTGTCTATTGTAATAAACAATTTTGCGTATATCAACGTCTTGTCCTAAATCAATCATCCACCACGAATTGCATGGTGTTCCACTATGATGGCCAGCCCAATAAGGCTTAATTGTAGCATTTCCACTCACGGCGTTTCCAGAGTTAACATACCCACCCCAATAATCCTTTGATGTCACTTTCTTACCTTTTGCAACATTTACGCCATTTTGGTCAAATACTTGAAGTTCTGATATTTGTAGCCAACTGTCGCCATTACAAGGCGCTGTTATACGAACATAGCGATGTAATCCACTATATTTTGCTTCTAAAGCTTTTACATATAATGACCCATAATTTATAGATAATTGCAGTTTTATCATTTTTACATAAGAATTGTCATTTACTCCTACAATAAAGGTATCGGTTGTTCCTGATAATAATGCAATGTTAGAAATAGGAATATCTCGTCCAATCCATCCTCCATTCATAAATCCACCAGTTACTGTTACTTGATTTATATCAAATACATATGCTTGTATTGATACGGCTGTATTTACTGGTAGATAAGTTCCATCATTTCCATATTTGTAAGTAGTAGGACTATCGCTGTATTTAGTTTGTTTTATACCTAGATTTGTAATATTGTCGGCTGTTATTATAATATCGCCAGTAGTTGAGTCTATGCTAAAGTTATTTACAGTTGGACCAATACTCCAACATGTAATATAGTCGTAATAATTATTATCAGTTGAACTATTAGCTTTGCTCATAAGTGGGTCATTTCCAACGTGGCATTCATACAAATTGGGGTCTTTTACACCAGACTCCGGAAGAGGTTTAACTATAGCAAAATATTTTTGGTCTAACATGGCCGCTTTATTTGAACAAGTATTGAATGTATGATACGCACCATCTACACGCGACATATTAACATTATTACTGGTTGCGTATTCTGGCGCAGTTTTACATCCTATATGTGCGTTTTTAGCAGGAACGGTAGTAGAAGGTAATACCTCAAATGCGCCCATTTTATAAGTTTTTACAAAATCCTGTTCTGCTGCAATTACCTGGGCTGTATTTGTACCGGTTAAGTTTACTTGAGAAAATACATTATTATAATTATCATTAGATATTACTTGGATTGCTGCATTTAATGTAGGCGGTTCATTCAGTTCTTTATTGGATATAGATGGAATAAACTTACTAGTAGCATATACTGGTGATGTTGACATTTTATATATTACGTATAGATTAATTATATGATATATTCATATAATTATTATAACTATCATACTATTATGGCTAAATGTATAGCCGATATCTTTGTGTACCTATATTTTATATTATAAATAACATTATATTATAAATAATCCAATTTCCAGTTATGTATAGCAATTCGCAAAATTATTTTACAATTTTATTCCAATGTCTATAGGTAACCCATATTTGTTATACATTAATTCTTTCGTGAAACAATAAATGCTGTTACCACAAGACCAGTTGCTAAAACTGACAATAATATTTTTGTATACGATGTACTTACTAGTTTTTTTTGGTAAAAGTTTGACGATGTATCGCCAATTTCATATAATTCACTCAATTTAGCATCAAGAGATTGTCTCTGACGTACTATCATATTGTATTTTGTCAAAATATCGTTATAATTTTGCAAATATTGGTTTTGGTCTATACCCCCGGTAGTTGTGTTAAGATTTGAAATTGCAGCATTTAATATGTTTAAACTACCGGTTCCTTGGCTATTCACTAATTTACTATAAGCATCATTTAATGGAGTTATTGACCGATTTGTATCTCCGTTACATATTGATTTATCAAAATATTGCTGATTTGTATTACCGGTATTTCCACATGTTAAATACAGGCGATATTGTTTATTAAACTCAGTTAAATCTGCCATAACGGCATTTTCTAATTGAAATATGTTATTCGGGGTTATTAGATTGTTATTTGTAACAGACATTATATATTTATGCCTTAAAAAAATATACAGATAAATAAGTTATTATTAAAATGCTGGCGCTAATATTTATTGTTTTCAATGCCTCATTTTGATATTGTTTTTGTAAATTACTATGTCTTTCATTAGCACCACCGTTATTGTTCTCTAAATTATTTACTAAATCAGCATATTCTTTATTTTTACAAACTTCATATTCATAACATTTGGTTTTATCCCAGTTTGGACAAACCTCAGTATTTGATTTATCACTTTGGTCAGTGCAACAATCTCTTTCCCATCTTGGTTTATCACTTAAATAAACCGGACAAATATCTTTTATATCATTATATTTACCAGATGATATATAATAAAAATCATTTGGACTATAGGCTATTTCTACTACAGGCATTTTATATAATTACTAGTGATAATTAGATAAACCAGTTTTTGCTAAATATGATATAATTTTATACACAAATGCGATAATATTCATATTCCAATGCAGTTGCACTAGAACGTAATATTTTACATACCTGCCCAGGACGTAATGCTATAGCAAGTGCAACTGGGTCAAATCTAGAAATCTCAGGTAATTGGGTGAGTTCCTTGAGATTGTATTTTACCTTCAATGAAACAACCTCTTCGTCTGACAAAACTGTTGTGGTAGGAACAAGCTTGTGATTCAATATATTGAATTGCAATCGCTGTATATTATGAACCACTACAAATACACCGTCATGGTCATATAGATATTTCAGTTTAGTCAGAAGGGTTTCGTTGGGTTCTTCTTCCATAATAATCACTAAAGTATCCGCCTTTGTTAAAACGTTATCTATAACAAATAGGTCTTCAATAATTTCGTCCAAGTTTTGCGGACGTATTTGTTTGGAAGTCAAGAAATATTTGATGTATATTTTCAACTGTTTGGATTTATGGTTGATTAACATATCCAACTGTTGATTCACAAACATTGCATCTATTTCATTTATGCTAAATCCGAAATAATCTGATATTTTATAGTCTAAACTTTCCAAAATATCCAGAATATTATTTCTGGATTTGTATAAGCTTAAAATACGATTGGAATTGGATGACATTTGTTATATAATACTATTATGTTTTGTTTATATATTTTTATTCAACATTAGTTTCAATTTTATGGCCAGTAATGTCTAGATATGTGGTATGATGCCCATCGGCATGACATACATCTAGCATCATACAGGTCATTAATCCATACGACCAGTCATTAAAAAGAAATCGTATGGTTAAATGGAATATCTACATGGTTTTGTGTATTTATCCATTTGGATGGAAATATAACAGTCTTTTCTGCCGAATTATTTAATGTGGTTGCCCATCCTGAAAATGTGCTATTACTGCAAATACCACCTTTTTTACATAGAGACATTAGATAAATAGAATGCATTGTATCCATGTTTTCTATAAATGTTTTGTTTATTGCATTTAATACTGCATAAGTCTTACAAAATGCAATATCATCACTTAAAATGAAAAAATGGGTATCTTCATCAGCATGCTTACTTAAAATGTGCGCAATTGCTTTCTTGAAATAGGTGTCATAGTCAATTACGTATAATTTATGTCCGACATAATCCCCACGACGGATGTGTATGAAATACGATGTTTCTAAATTGGGATACTCTTCCATTAATTTATCACATATATCTTTATTTTGTAATAATTTGATAAAACTAGGCCCAGCTAAGTCAACATATTCTTTGTTAATAAAATATCCAGTCAAAAAATGGTTTTCATATTCTTTGATAATTGTATTGCCGTGATATTCAAAACATGTTTTGTTATTGTTTGGTTCATTCAATTGAATGCATTTGTCATAATACGAAATATTATCGGATACTATAACATTAAATCTTTTGAATATTGTATTTGAGAACTCTTCGCCATGGGTATGGTTTAAGTTTTTTGAATATACTAATACTAATATGAAAGAATATTTTTTGGCCAACAAATATCCGGCGGCGGCCTGAAATAGTTGATTTCCTAATCCACCGTGTAATCTCACCATAAGTGTTTTTGCATTAGAATCTATATTTTGAAAATTATAATTAAATATATCGGATATACTGTTTTTATATAATGGTATATTCAATGGTATTATTCCGTGTTTATTCATATTAAATCCAATAGTTACATCTTCTGATAAATATGTATCAATGGGATTATTAACCAATGTATGGATGCTTTTTAATCCCAAATAATAGATTGGACCGGTTGCATAATTACATTCCGGAATACTTACTAATTTATTATAGCTGTTATTTGAACATTTATTGAAATGCCATGTTGAATTATGAGATTTAATTTTAATTGACATACCCATATATTCTATTTCAGCTTTGTTCAAAAGTTTAATTGTATTGTTCAAATATACTAAGTTTGGTATAATATCATCGTCGCATTTAAAAATGCCTTTTATTTCCGGATTTATCATCAAAGTTGTTTTTAATAAACACAATGTTTTATCAGTAAGGTTTTCGTAATTATCGCCTACATTTAATACCAAATATTTGTCGTCTATTATTTTGCATGTCGGTTCCGACGGGTCTCCATAGACAATATATACTTTGCAATTTGCTAAACGACCGGAAACCAAGTCATATACTAATGAGGCTTTTTTCAAATATTTTCTACAACTATAAATAAAAAAAAAATACTGATACATATTGTTCGTATATTATTAGTTATTACTTACAAGTTTATATAGTTTTAGGCAAATAATCTATACAAATACATTGTGTTATGATGCATGATATATACTATCTAACGCCTAATAGGCTTCGCGACATAAAGGGCATTTTGTGCATTTGCTATTACAATCCGTGCAAACGTGATGTCCACAATGTGTTATATTAAACTTTTCAACAGTTATTGGGTCAAAGCAGACTGGACACGGTGTAGGATCTTCTTCTTTTGCGTAAATCTCCAGCGCCATTTTTCGCAATACGCTCTCCATTTTGGCTAACTTTATGGTTTGGGCTTCCATACGTCTTTGTTGCTCTTGTATAACATCCATATATTCATCTCTCTCGTTCTCTAAAATCTGCTGCGTTAGCTGATAATTGTTTTCCGCATCTTGTGCACGACGTTCTGCTTGCATTAGCTGGACTTCCAATTCTTGTTCTCTGGTTAATTGAACTGGATATGGCTGATACTTCTTGTAATAGACCACTTGTATGTCAATATGCTTGTTGCCTATTTCATCTTCAGTCGCTTCTTTGTTAATTCTTACCTCCGACAATATGCGTTCATCTTCTACATATGAAAACTGGCTAAAATGGGCCCGAATAGTTTGAATAAGTTCATCTATCGGCGGCATTTCATGTGGCAAATGAATTGGCCCCGGGCCTTCCTTTGTTCCGTCAGCTAGCGTAATTTGAGTATCCAATACATATGCGAAATACGTGCGTGGTAAAACTAGTGTATAGTCGTGTATATTTTTTCTGGTATTTTGTGTTGATAAATTGAGCGCCCATCTGTGTAATTTACCTGTGTCAACAAACTCTTTAAACATGAAATCCTCAAATGCCATTCCGAATTGTTCTGCTCTTGATAATTTAGTAGTCATTTTTACTATCGTAGTTATGTGGTTAAATAGATTGGGTATTGATAGGTTGGCGTTAATAAAGTTGGTATGAATATCTGATATACATACAAACAAATAAAAGTATTTCAATTTTATGAATAACATGGCCGCCATAAAACACGAGGGTATCAAGAGTATATATCTATTATGCCATCTTCTTAATGAAAAACCCTTTGGCAAAGTCTAGCAATCCGCCTCCACTAAAACTAGATTCGGATGATGGTTTTGGAGCCGGTTCTAAAGCCGAATCCATTTTTACAGGTTCGGGACTGGCCATAGAAATGTTTCGTATAACACTAGGTTCTCCAGTAATCGCTTCGGGACCTTGTTCGTCTTGAGACATATCACTTGTATTTGAGGAGGGTGTTGGTATAGTTGTAGTATTATCATTACCAGTTGTCACAACAATTTGCGGAGCAAATACTATTTTGCCATCATTATTTGTTCCATTTGAATGAGAAGGGATTCGTTCTCTTCCACCCATCTGATTGAACATCGGTTTATCAAATGATAAACCTTCTCTATCGTTTGCCATATTTATTTCATGCGGTCTAATTAACTCATGTCTTCCTACTACTTGTATTGTATCATCTCCGCCGGAATAATTGGGATTTGGGTTTTCAACTGTAATAAACTTATCACCGATGTGTTTTATAGCCCAAATAGTATTCGGTTCTCCTTCTCCGCCTCGCAAATATACCGGTTCTCCTACTTTAAAATCGGGACGCGAGCTTCCGCCTTTCAAATCCCATATTTCCTCAAATAATTGGTTCTTTATCCATGTTTTGGTCGCCTCGTCGTATCTATGTGTCATACTCTGTGTTTCTGGGTCCCAGTATTTCCGCCATTCTTCCCATATTTTCATATCTGCTTTCATTTTTTCATCGGCAGTTTGTTCTCTATCTTCATATGCAGGGGAAGTTGGAACATATGCCGGAGAAGTTGCATTTAACATTAGGGTTTCCATTTCAGCGGACGTGGGTTCATATGCAGGTGAAACATCTGGATATTTAGGGGATTGCGTATTGTCGGATGAATCTTTTACCGGAATAATAGGTGAAATGCTTTCTAAATAGTTTGAAACATTGCCAGTTTTTTCCCTATTTCGTTTATTGATTTCCTGTCTTATTATTTCGGAAACATTTGATTCATTTGCAGCCGGGTTCATCAACAATTTAGATATATTCTTGGAATAGGACATGTTCTCTAATTGGTCAATATTATCTTCCGTTATAATACGCAATTGAAGATTAATAGTTTGCAATTCTTGCATAAGCAATTTGAATGTATATGGAATAGAAACTATACTGAATGACCTACCAAATCGGGTAATATCAGTGAGAAATAGACTATTTCCGTCTGCGGCACTTGTAAATTGCAAAGGTCCATCTATGGCTGGACTCATAAACAGATTCTTTTCCTGATTGTATATAGCAATCATTCCAGATTGATTACATACGGCTATATGATATTTATCACCGCGCTCCATCATGGATTCCTGCAAAAAGTTGGAAATACCATGACTAATGACCGCATCGCGTTCCATTTCACCAATACGTAGACCACCGTCATTTGCGCGACCACTGACAGGCTGATGGGTAAGTGCAGTATTTGGGCCTCGTGCTCTAAAGTTAACTTTGTCTTTGACCATATGTTTCAATCGCATATAATACGTGGGTCCAATAAAAACAGAGGTTTCAATTTGGTCGCCTGTCATACCATTGTATAACACTTCATTACCTTGCGAGTGAAACCCCGCTTTGGCCAATATTTGTTCATATATTTCTATTTTAGACCCTTTGTTGACAAATGCAGTGCAGTCGCTAAATGCGCCATAATAAGTAGACGCCTTTCCAATAATACATTCCACTAATTGACCGATAGTCATACGAGTGGGTATGGCATGTGGATTAATAATGAGATCGGGACGAATACCTTCTTTCGTAAATGGCATATCGCATTCTGGTATAACCATTCCAATTGTGCCTTTTTGTCCAGCACGAGAAGCCATTTTGTCTCCTAAAAATGGAATACGCTCTTCGCGAATGCGAACTTTTGCGATACGTTCTCCTTCTTCGCCTTCTGTTATGAATGTTTTATCAACAATCCCAATTTGCCCTTTTTTAGGAGTTTTTGAACTATCAATGCGTACATTGGTTTTTTGCGGATTATTAGACGACAATCCAATTAAAACCGTTTTGTCATCTACTGGTGTATTTTCGCGAATAATACCATATGCATCCAGTTTGCTATAGTCATATCCAGGTTTCTTACCCACGATGTTCTCTATTCCTTCTATGTTGGAGAACTTTTTCTCACTAATAAATTCGGCCGTTTTGGTGGTTTCTTCATGGGCCTCATATGTAGTATAATAAGTAGTTCTGAAAAGACCGCGTTTCAATGCGCCTTCATTTATTAAAATGGCGTCTTCTACATTGTATCCAGTATAACACATAACAGCAACGATTGCATTTTCACCATACGTATTTTCTTCGTGATTGATATGTTCCATGAATCTGGATTTAACTAGAGGTATTTGACCACTATTTAGGAGAACCGCCGTTTTATCCATTCTAACTGGAAAGTTTGTATGATACATTGATACAGCCTGTTTGCTTTGTCCAGTTGAAAATGAATTGCGCACCGGGGGATTGTTTTCGGGGAAAATAATTTGATTGCACATAACTCCAAAAATGAGAGATTCATGTATTTCAGAATGCGTATGAATAGGCAATACATCATCCGGGGAAACGGCGATTAAAACATCTTCGCTTTCACTCGGATCAATATAGTCTATAATAGCCTTTTCGGTCAAAAATCTTTCCAATTTAGCCGGATTGGTTTCCACTGCAATATCCTCATACAATTCATGCAATTCATATATTTTGGGTATGTTTGGATTGAAATTGGCTATTTTTTTCTCATTGAAACCACTAATCAGGTCTTGCCAAGAGAACTCACCCTTTTTAATTTTGCTGATTATTGCCTTATTTTCATAGGACATTTTTTCAGTGTTCTCGTCTTTATAAAAAACCGGGCGACATAGACGTCCCATATCTGTATAAATAAAAATAGTGTTTTGCTTAATATCAAATGTGGCCGACACATGAATAGGTAATAGTGCATTTCTCCTAAATAACCGTATTTTTTTGACCGTTTCAATTGGTTCTCCCACCGCCCCGGCCCAATACCCATTTATAATGATTTTCGTCATTTGTGACAATAATTGCGGCCCGCAATCCTCCACTAATCGCATTGATGCATTTTCGCGCATCCATTGTATCATAGGTTCTCGCGACATACCGCGTGATATATAGGTCGTAATAGCCAGTTGTTTATGTAAGCCAATGTTTCCACCATCGGGGGTATCAATCGGATCAATGAACCCCCAATGAGAACTATGGAGAACCCGGGGCCCCACCAATTTTACACCGGATGGCAGAGGCAAATTGGTCTTTCTCAAGTGGCTGATATAGGTATAAAACGACAGACGATTAAGGTCTTGCACTATACCAATGCGTTTGGTATGGGATTGCGCTCCCCAATTTCCTTTAAATGCTTTTTTGAATCCAGTTTCTAATATACGTTCTTTCATTATTTCGCGGTAGTTATCTTGTATAAGGGCATCCAATCGCGTTTCATATAGCTCCTTATTGTAATATAGCTTTTTCTCAAACTCCAAATGAATACTGCGTTGTTGTATAGAATAATATTCCTTAAATAGATCATGTAAGAGAGAACCTGCCAATTCCACGCGTTTATACCTAAAACTATCGCGATCGGTGGGGACTTCTACCCCAATAGATACATTTAATAACCGGAATACAATATATCCTAAATAATATGCTTTTTGAATATAGGCAACTTCGCCAATATGCGGAAGGAAATAATCGGCCAATATTTCTAGCACATAGGTAACCGTATTGATTTTAGTGAGTGATGCTATATACATCAATGCAGTTTGTTGAGATAATACTCCACCTGCATCATGGACTGACGGAATAAATAAATCCACCATATTTTCGTATTTCTCTAAATCCAACAGACACATTGTAATAATGTCTTTGTCAGAAATAATACCCAATGCGCGAAATACAATGAAAAGTGGAACCGGTTTTCTTACGTTGGGAATATTCACAACGAGGTTTCTATTGCTATGTTTTGTATCCGGGGCAACCATTTTTACAGAGAACGTACGTATAGGTTTAGCCGAGTTCTCCGAAACTGACCGGATTTCCGCGGAATATAAAAAATCATCTCCATTTACATCTTTGATATAAAGCATATTGTCGGCGAACTTTTCCTGGGGAACAATCGTTTTTTCCTTGCCATTTATAATGAAATAACCACCTAAATCATTGCGACATTCTCCCATTGAAAACCGAACGTCGCGATTCAATCCATTCAAAATGCAATACTCGGATTGAACCATTATTGGAAACTTACCGAGATATATTTTTTCTAAAATAGTGGAATGGATTTGTTTATTCGGTTGAACAATAGAACGTGCATTGACTTCGCGTAATTTGGCAGCATCTGCAGCGGTTAATATAAATGGTAGTTCTGTAGCCGATTTTTCTTTCGGTTGGGTTTTTGTAGATTTAGGACGTTTAGAACCTTTTGGTGCAGCACCGGTTGCTTTGGTCGCTCCAGTTGTTTTTTTAGGACCTCCGCCTATTTGTACTGGTTCATCATCGCTATCACTTTCACTATTTTCGGCCATTTTGTCAAGGGATTCTTGTAGTTCTCCACCAGTAAGCCCTTCTTTTTTAAGTTTACCGGAAGATTCGCGCAACTTATGCGATGCAGTCAAATCCGTATAATCAGGCACAAGCTCTAATCCATCACCACCGGTTTTGTGCAATAGTTCATCTACACCTACTAAAATAGGTTCTTCACCGGGTTCCAATAATCGGACATACTCAACTTCAATGTCGTAATGTATAGTCATTGAATAGTTCATATTGCGCATACGCGCCTCATTCGGTATCATATAATGAGCATTGTCCCGGTCATGTATAACTGGTTTGCCGTAATAAATACGAGAACCATCTTTTCCGCCAAAATATAACAAACACTGATATCTATAATCATTGATAGTTTCATCATATTTAGATGAAATTCGGACAGGGTTTTTTTCCTTAAAAATCTGTTGAATCCCATTTGCGTAAAAATCATTATAAGATTCAATATGATGTGCTACTAAAGATTGTGGATTTTCATTGAAATGTGAATTAATAATTTTCCACACCAATTCGTCATTAATATCTCGGTCTGTCATAATGTTCTATAATATAAAAATATATATTATATTTACAGGCTCTCTTTATCTATTTTTATTGTTTTGACATTTAGGAAAATCTATTATATAATATATACCATACAAATGGACGATATTCAACAAACATTTTTCAGCCCTTTAGGCAAACAATATTGCCTGTATTTCTATATTCTTTCGGTAATTGGATTAGTACTGGTTGCAGTAGTTTTAGTTTCTGCTCTCATTATTGGTATTACTAAGAGAAAGGGATTAGACTTCTATTTTGCCGCCATTATGGGGTCATTAGGTTATGTGATATTTTATTTCCAAAACCGTCTTCTATATTCCATGTGTATCTCATCAGTTTAATGTCTAGATGCGTGATATGATGCATATGGGCATGACATACATCTAGCATCATGCTAGTCATATAGATTTTTAATGTCTAGTTTTAATCCATACGACCAATCATTAATCCATACGACCAGTCATTAAATAATACGTGGTTTTGTGTAAAAGATGTATTTTTTTTATAGTATATGAAACTATAGAAAAAATAATGGATATTTTGTATTATAGTAATTATTGTATTCATTCTAAAAAAATTATTGCCTATTTAGTAAAAGAAAATCTGACAAATAAGCTAAATTGCATTTGTATTGATAAACGGCAACGCGATGCATTTACAAATCAGACATATATATTACTTGATGATGGTAAAAAGATAATGCTGCCTCCAAATGTGCATAATGTACCGGCTTTATTGTTGGTAAAACAAAATTATAGAGTTGTATTAGGTGATGAAATACTCCCTATATTACATCCTTTAGTAAAACGACAACGAGATGCGGCGGTTGCTCACTCTGGTGGAGAACCAATGGCATATAGTATTGGCGGTGGGTCGGCTAATGTAGTTTCAGAGAAATATACATCGTATAACTTGACACCAGAAGAACTAAGTGCTAAAGGTAGTAGTAATAATAGGCAAATGGCCAATTATGTACCAGCGGACCATAGTAATTTTACTATTCCCACCCCTCCGGATAATTATCGCCCAGATAAAATAGGGAGTGGAGTATCTTTAGACGATTTACAACACAAACGAAATGCGGATGTGAATCAGTTTTTCCCAAATACATCGCCTTATATGCCTGGACAATCAGCTTCTATATAATGATATATTGACATTTATGGTTAGAAAACAAGCAAAAACAAATGAGTTTAAACTAATTTGTTTAAACAAATATAAATAAGAATAGATATATTCTATATTCTAGACAATATGGCAGATAAAAAAATACTTTTGAGAACATTTAATACACATATATTTGAGTTTTTAGACGATGTTATTCGCATTTTTCCAGACAATTTAGACATACAAACTGCGAAAACCTCATTTTATGCAATCAAACAAGCAAACCCTACTATTATTATCAAGACTTGGTATCAATATATTTATTTGCCTTATAGGGAAACAATTGATTCAGGTAATATTGAGTTTTTTTTTAATAAAGATTATTCAGATGATTTATCAAATCTATCCAATTCTAAAGAAGTTTTAAAAATAGTGGATACATTAAGAGAACCTGTTTCTAATATGACAGAACAACAAAAAAAGTTCACCATGGAATATTTGCAGAACTTGAGTAAATTGTCTATGTTGTATTCTGGTATATAAGCATATATGCAGATTCAATAAATACAAACAATATAAAAATAAAATATTATATTTGATATACAATATTTATAAAAAATCTAAAATACACAGCATAAAATGGATACATACAAAATTAATATGTTCGTTATTATGATGCTTATGTATATGGTTCCCGGCAATTTAGAACATTTAATAGAAGTATCTTCATCTTACGGTAATATGGGACTAACCGGTGTATATACGGATATTTATATAAAACGCAATATATTGTATAGTTCTCCAATTTTGTTAGTAATAAGCTATTACTATGGTTATACAATATTAGGATTGTTTATTTGCATGTCATTATTTTTATCATTTTTTGTATCATTTATATGTACATGTTATAGATGGAAGGATATTGTAATATATAATCATGTTTTGAGAAGTGATTAATGTCTAGGTGTGTGGTATGATGCCCATGGGCATCACATACATCTAGCATCATGATTGTCATATGGATTTTTAATCCATACGACCAGACATTAACTGCAATTAATCGCGTTGTTTCTTATTATTTATTTTTTCTATAAAGGTTTCGGTATTGTCTTCATATGAAAATGGTTCAGTATTTATACACATGACCCGATGAAAACAATTCATTTTCTCTTGCTGTATCTCCGGTCTTTTTAGCAATATGCATCTTTGAAATAAAAACCAAACAGTTTCGCGCAATTCCGTTATACAATACAACATTTAGTATGATATATTGTAGTATTATTATATTGTTTATTTTTGTTTATTTTTGTTTATTGTTAAATAATATTTTTCCAATATGTATCACGTTCTCGTCTTAAATATGAAAAAATAAACAACTGTTCACGTGGCTCCATTTTGTCAATATATTCACGCACTATTGCCTTGTTTATTTTTACAGGATTTCGTGTATGAAGAGTGGGTAAATAAACGGTTTTATGCAGGTTCTCTACATGGGGTCTAAATTGCAGATTGATATTATTTAGGAGTTCCGTTTTATACACATAAACATTCATATAACACATATGTAAAGTTTTAACAAAATCGGTATAGATTTTCTCCATTGTCATAATCAGTTTTTTATTTTGAGGAAAATATTCCATATATTCAGTCAATTTCCCTACACGTTTTATACAAAGATATTCATATTGACCCCCCGGAGATAGTGTACGTAATTTAACTAAATCCACATAGTTCGGATTATTTAGTAATGTTCTCTCTCCCGTTGTTTCATTCCATAAAACAATACCTTTAGACAAACGGAATGGATATTGAATATATTTAGATACATATTTTTGTAAATCCTCATATGTCTCTATATTCAATGCTCGGGGGAAATCAATAACGCCTACCATACTGGTCAATACCGGCCATTGTTTGTATTCATTTGACGGAATGTGTATAGCACAATTGTCATGTATTTCGTATACGGCAACTAACCACAATTTAGGCGATTTTATAGGAATAATTATCTGGTTCTCCGGATGTTGCAATACAAATGAATAACAATAGTGTTTAGATAATTCACTTATCCAAGGGTTGTCATTTAATGGAGTATTTCTTGGATGTATTAATGCATCTAAAAACATATCATGAAATGTAGACGATTTTTCAATATAATTTGTATTTATAATTGAACGCAAGAAATACCAATAATTTCCACCGATGTTTGTTTTTGTGCTTATTTCCCATGATTTAATCCGTGAATCGTAAAATAAATTGATACTAATCCCCTCTATTTTTTCAGTCGCAGTTATTGTATTTGTAATTTTAGGATACTTTTTAACAAACTCGCAATATTCAGTAGATTTAGGTGGAGAAAAACTGAGCAATTTATTTTCGGGATAACTGAATACAACCGAACGATATTTATCGTGAATTGTATCTAGAGATGATAATATAGTTTTATCGTAATTGTATATTGCATAATTTGCTTTCGGAGAAACGCATATTTTAGTAGAAACATATCTTTTTGAAAATTGGGAGTCTTCTGGAAATAAAGGGTATGTTGCATATTTTTTCATAGTGTTGTTTTGTTCTCCTTTGTTCTCTATTTGCATATTACTAAATAATGAAGCATTTTGTCTCTATTATTATTTACAATAAATAATAATACAAATAATAATACAAATAACTAGACGTTAATAATTTAGAACTATTATATATAATTATACTCATATGAAGACGGAAATAAATGAAATACATAATTATACGGACCGAGAAATACCACTAAAAAGGGGGGGAGGAATATCCCTAGAATTGGGAGATATTATAAGAATTGAAGCCCCTACAAATGATGAGTTCAATGAACAAACCTTTTATGTTATTTATATTGATACGGATATTCCAGAAAATGTTAGTGTTTCTATTGTAAATATTGCCAATTTTGATAAAAAAGAATTACGTATAATAGATGGACGTTATTTATCCGACGAATCTATTACAAATATAGCTTTATTGGCCCGAAACCCGGAAAGTGGATATGCCAGACAACACGGATTGTTGCCAGATACGTGGATAGATGTTCGGTTTGGTGGCGAGTTTCCTGCGGTTATTACTGGTCAAATAACCAATTTAGAGGATGATATGATTGAAATTACCACCTATCCGGCGATTTCTGTCATATATATTGATTTTGGATATAGAGGTATTCCGCCAGAATTGCCAATAGAAGAAATCGTTATTCGCGAAAAACCGGCAAGTGTTTCACAAGATAGTCATGTATCGTATGGATATGACTTGGAAGAAGGCGAAGTATCAGAAGAAGCTACTATAGAATATACAGACGATGGTGAGGCTATTATTACCATTCCACCCACTGCTCAACCTAACAAAAAAATAGACGATACATTGCAAGAATTGTATTTAGAAGGTGATGATATTTTCGGCGAAGAATTAGGCGAAGTTGTTTTGGAAGTGGAAGTACCAGAAAGCCAAAAACGTTATGGTATTGAAGCTCAAACCGATGCATTAATTGACGGATTTTTATCGGATATACCACAACATAAGAGAACCAAACGTGTCATGGACAATGTGCACCGGTTAGTGGAACGATTTAAGGAATTGCGTTCATTGTATTCAGTCTTTGACGACAACGGCAATGTAAAAGACATACGAACATTGGGTAAACTACATAATCCTCTTCACAACGAATTGTTGAACTTAGAAGTGCAAGTTCCTTGGCTGATGCCAGTAGTAGATAATTTAAAATATGTTTATTCCGATGAATCGGTTGATAATGTGGATTCTCCTGATATACTGAATGCAACTGTTTCTGATATATTACACGAACAACAAGCCATACAAAAAACATTTTCAGACCGAGAAATACAAGGTGATGAACTGAAATATGAAAAAATGTTGAAAGATATGAACGCGGTTATGGCAGTGAACAGTGATAATATACAAACTCGCAATAGAGCACTTGTATCAAAAAAAGTGAATCAAAGTATGGATTGTATTGTAGATAATATAGGGGATTATGATTCAACTGCTAGACATACATATGTCAAGGGGGAGTATCAAGATAAATTGAAAAAGTTCGCGGTTCTTCGGCATGCGTCAACGATATATAGACCATACAAGTTTGAAACAGAAAATGGGTCAAAAGTCTCCATCCTAAAACCAGTTATGTCCGGAGACAAGGCAAATATACATGGGTTTTTGATGCTTACTAAAGAGGCCGTGTTTTTCTCTCGGGCCGGTTTACCTGGAACAAATATGATGATAAAAACCAATTTAGGGAGAACCCAGATAGAGCCATACCGATTCTTGAATAAACGCACCCAAAAAGAACATTCGTATATTGTGGATTTAAATGACAAAATTGCTTATGCTCCAAATGTGAAATACAATGACCGCGATAAGGAGGCGGCAAATGCTAAAAATGGGAAAAAATCGGATAAAAACAACGAAAAGGAAGCGGCTGAATCCGAATCTGAAAGCGGTCATTTGCCACAATTTTTAGATAAAATTATATCGTTCTCCGTGTCTGATGATATACCACGAACATCAACTACTTATTCCGAAACTCTATATAATATTTTACCGGATATAGCAACTTGCATTGATTATATGGAAAAATACATGAAGGACAATTTATCTATTGCAAACGCTATAAAACTACTTGAACCGTTTCATGTTTATCCGGAAGATGTAAATTATTCGCAATATAATAAAATACGCCGGTTTATTAAACACAAGATATATGACTTCAATGACCATATGAAAGAAAAATCCGCGGAATATAATAAATTACTATCAAACTCTCCCTCTAGAAATATGGTCAACATATTAAATAGATTATTATCTGATAAAAATCAATATGTGGATCTAATTGTAGAGTTGTATTTATTGGATAAAGTTCAGATAGAGAGTATGTCATCAAGTGAGTTGCTTTTGTATGTTGAAACATTGGACGGATATTCGCTATTTTATTCGTTGATTTCGCGGGCTCTTTTGAATCTATATACACCAAATGCTTTGCTAAAAGCGTTTGAGTTTCCTACTTTAGAAGATATGTCAGCGGTTGACAAAATACGTCCTAAAGATTGCTCGCGCAGATTTTTGGCTAAAAAATATACCAGTATTTCCGACCTACAGAAAGACAATAATAAAGAAGATGTTTTCTATGACAAGGAAATGGATGATACACCCTATCATATTTTGAAAAAGTATGTTAAACAGAAGGGTAAAATGACTGCGGAAACATTTGTAGAGTTTTTGGCGGAGAACTTGGTCCAAAAACACGATTGCAATACCAGTCTTTCTAAAGAATTGGCAAAAACGCTTATCGCCGGTTCCAAAAAAGTAGTTGATGGCGAATATGCGGCATTAGAAATACCGATTGAAATACCGGAAGGTAAAAAACTGAATGATCTTACAAATGCAGAGTTGATGGGATTAGGTTTTGATGGCCGATTATATTCAAAAAATAATTATTATGTCCGCAAAAATAGTAATTGGGTTCGCGATGATTCTATATCCGACGAGGCATTTTTAGATACACAATCACTGTTTTGCAATATTGATGCCAAGTGTTACAAAAACAATGTGAGTAAACAGTGTGATACAACTGAGCGCGCCGAATTGGGCGTTAAACGTTCATCCAATGAACGCTTAGTATCTGAAATGAACAAGCGTATGTCTTTTACGGTTGAAGAATTGGAAGCAGAACTAGAACAAACAATCAACAAACAGAAAAAATCGGTATATCGTAATTCCGTTTTACGAGAAATGTATATCTATAAACAAAATACAACCGCCCTAAATATTGCGAATCAAGGTGGTATAATAGAAGAAAAGGTAGTTTCTCCAAATGCCAGTGTTCTGGATATGATTCTTTCGCTAAATGATTTTGTTCGGCAACAGAAAGATATTTTATGGTTTGTTGAAGAATATTGCAGAACTCCTTTACCGAGCGAAGACCAATCATGGATGTATTGCAAGGAAACCAATACAAAATTAATGCCATATTTCCTATTTTTATTGGCCGAAGAGTTTGTAAATGGCGGTGATTACCAATATTTATTAGATAAAATGTGTGCAAATGCTGAATTGAGTGATGACGGTGATTATTATGTAGATAAAGATACCGGATTTCCATTGAAAAAGCGCGATTTCGTTGATGAAGATGAATACGATGATGCCGGATTTAAAATAACAAGTCATGCTATTTTGGAAAAAGATTTAGGGACAATTGTATCCGAAGCATTGGCCAAAAAATTCCGGGTTTTTGACAATGAAACTGACCAAATGGCATATAATGTGTTTATGGCTATAGTAAATGCATCCGGGGTTCCGTCGGAAAATATTGAAGAGTTCACCCTGAGAGTATCACTGGAATTGATTCGTAATCCGGCAATTATTTTAGATGAAGAGAAATACAAACAACGGGCGGCTAAACAGGAAAAGGAAACGGGCAAAACACCAATAGCATATCCGATTTATAAAAACCAGTCCATTATATCTATTGTTGCTGGAGTTCTCCTAGTTGCGATACAATGTGTAATACCATCCATTAAGACTAGGAAAACATTCCCTGGATGTGTGAAATCCTTTAGTGGATATCCTTTAGCCGGAGGTATTGAAGATGTAAGTGGTCTAAAATACATAGCATGTTTAATAAACGGCATCAAGTTTGACGAAGAACCTTGGAAATCTATAATGAAGTTGAGTGCGCCGCTTATTGCAACACGTATTCGCGATGCATTAGAAAAACACATATTAAAACGCAGTGATGTAAATGACCTCTATGTCAAAAAACGCGAATATTTATTGATCGCCCCGGACGAAGCCGTTCCAGAAGAACATAGTATTGAAAAATGGCGTGGGTTTTTGCCACCAGTAGTAGAGTTCTCAGTTATATCCAATTTACATAATGTGGCGTCTGATTTCAAATCCCATTTAATAGAAACTCTAAAACGTGGACACAAAGACCAGTTTTCTCTTTTGGGAGTCGCGACTTCTCGTATTAGTATGCATACATATGGCATAATAGAACAAATCTATAATATAGTGAAAACCAAATCCAGTATATTGACTACATCGGGAGGTGTTCCATTCTTGGAAAATGCGTGCTGTAATAATCGCAATAAACCCACTCACCCTATGCTTTATTTTATTGGTGAAAATCCGACCATACGCCAATATGTTTCTATAGCAAATGAATTATCTAAACTTACCAATGAAATCCGTATAGCAACTGCAGCAAGTATTTTATATCATGAGCCTTCTACGATAATTGTGAGAACTGAAATACCTACTACGGAGACGGAAAAGAATATTTACGCGGCGGTGATTCATTATGCCAAGTTTGATAGAGAGAAACCCGTTCCTGCTGGATTGGTCAATATTTGCGGAGAAAAACCGGCTGGATACAGATATACATGGTCTCTTGACGAAAAAATAGAGTATTTGAAAAAACATGGGAAGAGATATGACCAGCATACATTGAAACGATTGATGGAATATATCCGCATGCAGAACTTGGTTCATATTCCACCGGGAGAACCATTTAATCAAGTGGTTAAATTGGTGGGATTTTTAGAATCAATGGACCTCAATAATTCGGAAGTTATACCAGGTCCATTGAGAGAACTTATGTTGGCGGCAATACATGCATACAAACCCAAAGAAGTGAAAAAGGATGGGTCTGTAAAAGAAATTGTGCAATTGCGTAAATATTTAGCAAAAACCAATGAACAAATGTTGAAAGAAATAATCAATATGAATCGCGGAAGTTTCATTAAGAGTTATGGAAATCTGAGTTCCCGAGAACTTGCAAATCTGCAGACGTTTATGTCAAATATTCATGTATGGAATATGGATACGGAAGACGCTGGATACAATGGTATTTATACGGTTTCCCAGTTTATTAAAAACTCTGTAGAAGCAATGTCTAAAGTATATCCGTCAATAATTATGAACAACGCGTCTTATAATGTGGTACACAAACATTGGGGACTGTCTAAGTTCCATGAATCGGATATATCCAGAATATTAAACAAGTATTTAGAAGGATTAAACAAGTTCAAAGGCGACAAAACATTGCGATTATTTTTGCGAGCCGTTCAAAAGAAAACGGTAGATATACATTTGCTCTTACAACACATTCCAATGGAAACCCCTATATCTAAAAATGACACCACTTATTTTGAGCTGTTTGATAAGAAAACTATATACTATTTGCATGTGTATTGCTGGTATTCGGTGTTATACGAATATATGAACCTGGCATCGGACGGAGACTTGTTAAATATTGATATAGAAGAAACTAAGCGAGACCGCCGTAAACAAAACGCGGATTTATCGGACCCTTCAAATAGTCTTTCCAGTATATTTAGCAGCTCTTCAGAAGAGGTTGAAGAAGCTCAGGCTGAATTATATCAAGTGGAAATACGGGCTGGTGAAAAGGAGGATTTGCAAAAGCGGGTTTGTGAAATGATGGTTGCATTCCTACGTATAGACGAGCACAACAAAAAAACATTGGACAAATCTTATTCGGAAATTGCGAAACGTGTGCGACGTTCTAAAGACGAGGAGAAAAAGGAAATAACCGACTATTTGAAAAACATGCAAAAAGATGAGCGCAAGGTAGAAGACTTACTAAAGCAATTGCATCAGGGTAGATGGAATGTGGGTATTCAAAAGGGTGTTTTTATTTATGACAAATCTGCATATGACAATGCACATACTGCAGCTGTATTGCGGTTTGAACAAGATTTAGTTTTAGACGAAACATTAGAACCCGTGCAAGAAGATGTGGGGGTAGAGCAGCTAGACCAAGAACAAAATGCTGAAAATGATGAGTTCTATGACAATGAAGCCAATGATATAGCGCAATATGGCGATGACTATCTAGATGGTAATTATTATGGTGAGGATGGCGACGACGATTTTGCGTATGATGATTAATGTCTAGGTGTGTGGTATCATGCCCACTTGCATGACATATCATACATCTAGTATCACGCTGATCATACGACCAGACATTAATCCAATACGACAAGTCATAATTTAATGATCGTATTGAACACAGTTGTTAGGTTATATTAGTACAATTTTATAGTATGATTATATACAATGAAGGCGTTTGTAAATACACATAAGGCAAATATAGCTATTTTACTATTTTTAGCACTTTTTTCGGTAGTTCATATTACAAAACCAACGATATTATATACAGAAGAAGGTGGGTTTCGCCAATTTGGCGTAGGCTATAGACATAAAACTGTTATTCCTATATGGGGTGTTGCGATTGTTCTGGCCATTTTTAGTTATTTAGCAGTTTTGGTATATGTTAGGTCGGATATGTAATGGGCAGGTCATTTTCAATTTATATAAGCATGTATTAGTTTATACTATTTATTTATTGAATAAATAGTATGTATAGTAGTAGTAATAATAGCGGTAAAATGGATGCACCAAAACTCATTGAACCAGGTGTAAAATACCATTTGTATAACTCATTAAGTAAATGTCATGACACGCGTGTAGGCGTATATACATGGGTTTTCAATATTGTTATTTTTGTGGCATTTGTATCGGTTACTGGCGCGGCATTATATTATTGTTATACCCATAGACTTTCTCCAGAGGAGAGATATAACAAAATGATGAAAGACCAGGCATATATATTATCTAAAATCCGGTTTTATCAAAATGAGCGAATGAATATGCCATTATCTAGTTTAACAAGTCTACCAGTTGTAAAAGAAAAGCCATTTGAACATTATTAATGTCTGGCCATTAATCCATACGACCAGTCATTAACCAAACTTTAGGTATAGGAGTCTAAAAGTATATATAAATAATGTATATAATGAGTATTATTGATAGTCGTAGAGAACAAATTATAACAGAAAACAATACTGCTCAAGATGAATTGGAAGGTATTATATCACGTTTGGACCCCCATACAAAACAAATAGTATTTTCAACTCCATTACATGGAGATGTTGATTTTGCAATATTAACCCGTTTGGGATTTAGAAATGTTGAAACTATTATTTTTGAAGAGGGTGAAATTACTACCATTAGAAACTTGCCTAAATCGCTACTGGTTCTAAAATGCCAGAATCAGTTGTTGATTGAATTATTTGAATTGCCAACATTTTTGGAAGAATTGGATTGTGATTATAATTATTTGGGCAGGTTCTCCGGAGCCGATGTTAAGAATCTAAAAAAGCTCCATATTTCGCACAATAGATTGGAGAACCTGGATGAATTGCCGGACAATTTAGAAGAATTGTATTGCACAAACAATAAATTGAAATTGCTAAATCTAGAAGGATTGGATAAATTGAAGGTTCTCCATGTATCCGAAAATCCTACCTTAGTTATAGAACATGTGCCGGAAGGGTTATTGGATTTTCAATCCGACAATAGTCCTTTTGCCGTTGTGCGATATGATGGTGCTCACGAACCCGGGGCGGACACAGTAATTGGTCAACTGAATCATGTGCATGCCGAAACTAAAATAGATTATTTAGAAGCATTGGATGCATATTTTAAATTGAAACATAACTATGAAGAATCATTACTACAAGCAAAACGTGCTGCATTTAAATCCGCTAAAACCAGGTCAGAGGGAAGAAGAAATGTGGCAGCTATTAAGCCTAAATGTATCAATTGCAGACGCCCCGGGGGAACAATATTTGAACACAAGGATGATAAATATACGGCAATATGTGGAGTATCCGATTTACACTCCAAGTGTAATTTGAATATTCAATTGTATAGAGGACATTTTTCAGACGAAGAAAGTCTGCTTTATATTTTTAAAACTACGGTAGATAATGCAAAAGAGAAAATTGTGCGCCAGAAATTGGATACACTATTTGAGTATATAAATGATAGAGTTGCCGCACAACAATTCAAAAAAGAATTGGAGAACTATAGATTAGAAAGTTCAGTATATAACGAAATATTACAAAGTTTCAATGAAAAATATTATAGCAAAACAAAACAAGACGCAGCCGATGAAAAAATGGAAGCCATAAATGTTTTGATTGAACAGTATAATTCTATTATAAGTGATTATAAAACCAATGTGGAAAATATAGAATTGTTGCGAGATGCAATCCGGCTTCAAATCCGCGAAATTACACCGGAGATTGAGAACTTGCGTAGATTAAAACATGAATTAACGGAAGTAGAAGTAGTCGTAAATACTGTAGGAAATGTATATGATATAAAGTCTACATTGATTCAGCGAAAAGTGACATTGGCAAGTATAGATATTACTTTAGAAGAACCGCCTAGAGTTGTTAAATATAGTAAAAAGGCGTAATGTCGGTCCATATGGATTTGCAGGAGTGGTTATATCAATTATTATATCTACAATAATTGATGTATAATTGACATTATACTATTTACGCACACGAATTGAAATTGGAAATACCATCCCAATTTAGTGTATTAGTATTTGCCCAAGTTTTCTTTGCGCATGTTGTAGTTTTACCCAAAGTGCCCCACAAAGGGTCCGAAAAGTTAATCGTTCCGTTGGCTGATGAATATCCAGGAGTGTAAGACTTGGATGTATCATCTTTACTAGCACTTATATTAATAGTTGAACCAGTATAAATCTTACCAGTATTCAAACTACTGGATGTAGGGGGTATAATACAATTTCCGGCAGAGTCTACTGCCCAATAATCCGGACATGTATTAGCAATAGGTGGGAAAACATTATCCGTTTGTGAATATTTCGTTAAAATACCTATAGTAACAAATATAAGTATAAGAAGAACTGCAGCAATAATTAAAACTGTTATTTGAAAAGTATCCATAAATATATACAATAAGCGAATAAAATATTTTTTGTATTTACGTATATATGTATATAGTTATTTAGCGATATATAGCGATTTATTTCTCTCAACACAATATACAATATGTCATTGAACCCATCTGTAATTGATAGTAATACTAGTATTTTAAATGTTCCTAATGTTTCTAAATATAATGGACGTGTTGATATTATACAAGAACCCCCGGCCAATATTAGGTTTCAAATGCAAGAAAAAATCGCAATTAAAAACAAGGCGACTGCATATAGAGAGGCATTAACTGGCACTTGGGAAAATAATACGCTCTCGCAACTGTTTTTCTCCGCCGAAAATATCCAGATATTGCAAAATGGCATTAGAGCTGGTGTATATAAAATGTCAAATGGACAAATAAATGTGCCTCCACAAAACATTGATTCATTAAAAATAATTATGCGCGGTACTTATTTACAATATGCAGAACATTATGAGAATGGTATAACACAGCAAATTGAACGATTAAATACAATTGTATTGGATTATTGTGTTAAATCTGTTTATGGAGAAGCTATAGGATATTTGAAATACTGCCAAGACCAGAGTAGTTTAGTAGTTCCGTTTGACCGTCCTATTCCAACTGACCGTGAATATAAACAGTTGGAATTGCGACCATTTTTCTAAGAGATTGTATTTTGAACAAGTTTATATACAGGAGACCGACATAATGGACATACACATCTTTGCGACGTTCGTTTATTTAATACTGTATACATGCAGTCCCAGCAAAATTGGTGTCCACATGTTGTAGTGAGAATATTGGGAGTTTGCTTTGTCTCCATACAAATAGGACATTCTATTTGAGTGAGTTCTTCAGTATGTTTGCGGGTAATAATATATTTGATTTCATTTGTTTCATGGTTAGCCGGCGCCGCTCTCAAATATTCGGCATATCTATAAACGATAAAATTGTAAAATCGTTTGACGGTATGGTATTGAAGATGCGTTGGTATATTTCGCGTATATATAATATTGCACAACATAGCACATTCGGCCTCGGTGGGTTCGGGATTGGTTTCGCTGATAATAAATTGTGCACAGTAATTACGATATAGCTGTGGTATATTTTCAACGTTATGTGTCCATATCAATACATTACCTCGGTGTAGCGCTTCTTGTGCTGATAATAAATTGCGATGTTCTTCCATGTGATATTGGTCGGCAATTACAACAGAGAAAATATCTACACACATTTTCTTTGAATGTTTCGTATATGAAGTGTATGAATATTTAGACAGCATTATTCTCAGACGATTTACGTCAATCGTTTGTAGCCAATCAATGATGGTTTGAAATGGCGGGAAACGATTGACCATTTGACGCAATTGGCGTACCGAGTTCATTATTTCAGGGTCATTGCACGAGCGGACATTATGACCTAGATTCTTGCAATATCCGCATCTAGTCGGAGCCCTTTGACGTTTTGGTGCAATAGGGCCAATTGGATGAATAACAACAGGTGTATCGCCAGTAAGATCAATAATTTCGGCCATTGTTAATATTTAGGAGTGTTATAGTAAATGATATGATTGATTTATATCATATTATTTACTTAATAAAAATAATTTCAATTTTATCGTTTGTATTTTCTATTTGTGCGCTTTTTATGAGAGCGCTTCTTGTGAGTTTTGCGAGAATGTTTGTTGGAGCGTTTAGTTTTTTTGTGTTTTCGGCGTCTTGAGCCGCCTGTGGTGCATCCTACCCCAAACAAACTACAACCCCATGATTGTTTCTTTGGTGGAAGTTGTTCGTTAGACTGGTTTTGCTCGGGTTCTTTTGTATTTTTGGACTCTAAGTTCATGTTTAAATCCTCCTCTTCATCTAAGTTCATCATAGGGTCTTGTTCTTCTTTTTCTTCATCTCCGGAGACCGGTGGTGGTATGTTCATTATATACAATATAAAAATATATTTATTTTACACTACTATTTCTAGAAATATACAACGTATGTGCCATATACTATATAAACCATATATAAACCATATATACAATTTCCCTATTTAGCTGCTTTTGCGGCGGCTGCTGGTTTTTTTACAATTTTTTTAACCTGTGGACCTACTCCTCCGGCTTGGATTTTTTCGCGTTTTGCCTTATAGCTGACATATTCCTTTTCAAACGCTTCCAGTTCGCTATACCACATTTTCTCTAAAGTAGTTGCCATTAGAACCGCCAAGTCTTTTTCGCATTGCGCCTTTTCCTTCAGTATTTGTTCTACGTTTTCTTGAGTCACTGAATCCATCGGCATTTTTACTAAATATTTATAATCGCCATCCAACATGTCAAACTTGCGCTCCGCCATAAGTTCCACAACTTGCACAGCAGTCTTACGGCGCAAATCTACTACGCCTTCCAGAGTCTCCACTATATACCTAGCGCGGTTAGACAGTTTAACCAATTTTCGCTGCATTTCTTCCACCAAGTTCGCCTTGCGTTTGCCATATATCTCCATACGCACTCCATAGAAGTCGTCAATGATTTCTTCTACTGTCATGTATTTATGCAATTTGCACTGAGCATTGAACATGTGCATATTAGTAGTGCTGATAGTGGTGCTCAATTTCAATAATTTCTCCACCCCATTAATGCCAGTGGATTCTATAGCATTTTCTAACTCCACGAGTTTGCCCCGGGGGAACTGCACAACAATATCCACCGCGACTTCCGTGCATAACGAAGTGAAATCTTTGATGGACGGCGCGATTTTCTTTCCGGCTTTATCTACACCTCCGTCCATTAGCCCTTCAAGCATTGTTATATAGGGCATTGTCCAGGTTCCCACAGGCAATTCAGTTATACGCACCTTGTCGTCGCCTAATCTTTCATATGAACCACGAACCAGATACTTTTGGTCGCCACACTTACGAATGGTTCCTTTGAAGCCTTGATAGTATGGAACAAAATCAATAGAGTCAGTTGAAATACCGTTGAGTTTATTTTTCAGATATGTCAAAATATCGGCAGGGTTGTAGGCCGGAATGGAGCACGAAAATCCAGTTCCGATTCCGGAAATACCATTGACTAGTGCAAATGGTAATACTGGCGCGTAGAACTCCGGCTCCACAACAGTTCCATCGTCATTTAGGTATGACAAGACAGCGTCGTCTGTTTCAGGGAACAGTGTCCGCGTCAATGGATTCAACATAGTGAAGATATATCTCTCTGATGCACTATCATCGCCGCCGTGCAACCGGGTGCCAAATTGACCATTGGGTTCAAGTAGATTGATATTGTTGGAGCCGACGAAAGTTTGTGCCATAGCGACTATAGCTCCATTTAGAGAAGCTTCGCCGTGATGATAAGCACTGTGTTCTGAGACATATCCACTGAATTGGGCGACTTTGACTTCTGAGTTTAGCCGACGTTTGAATGCAGAAAATATGATTTTGCGCAATGAAATCTTGAGACCATCTACCATGTTCGGAATAGACCTGGCGCAATCGTATGTGCTAAAATGGATGAGCTCGTTATTCATAAAATCCTCGTATTTCACTGAGGGATGCGATGTATCTAAGTAGGCTTCCTTATCGTAGTCTTCCAACCATGCCTTTCGGTCGTCTGCGCGCTTTTTATTGAATATTTTATCAATACTATCATCGCTTGCTTGACCATTGTATTCAAAATCCACGATTTTCTTATTGGCGAAATATTCCTTGAACTCAGCCGATGTAGATGTTCCTAAACCTTTGAAATACTTGATTGTCCAACCATGCGGACCCTGTTCGCCAAATGTATGCTTCCATGTTTCATACTCGCCGTCATTGTAAAACACGAGTGTCTGTGGACCCTTTTTAGCGCGTAAGATGGGGGTATTCATAAAGGAAATAAATCCGGGAATATGAACAAGTGAAGTCCATTCCGAATGAAAGAGATTGATACAAAGACCTTTGATATGAGACCCATCTAAATCTTGGTCAGTCATAACCATGATTTTACCATATCGCAGATATTGATGGACTTCCTCAATAGTTGTATATTCGCGTCCGCTTTCCAATCCCAGGATTTTCTTAATATCCGTTATTTCCTTGTTTTCGGCGATTTTTTTGAGTTGTTCGCCGCGAACATTTAGGAGTTTTCCTTTCAGTGGATAAATACCAATTGTATTGCGGTCATCCGACGACAGACCGGAAACAATACCAGACATAGCGCTCAATCCCTCACATAAAATGAGGATGCAGTCTTTGGATTGTGGGCCTCCACTGTTATTGGCATCAATGAAGTTGGCAATACCGCGAATGGTCTTTGTCTTAGAGCCATCGGTTGTCTTTTTCGCAATCCGGGCTTCCTTAGCCTCTGTCAGAGAACAGGCCATATCCATGACACCCATTTTAGCGACTTTTTCAATGAATCCGTCGCTAACTGTGCAACTAGAACCGAACTTGGACGATGGAGTATTCATATAGTCTTTTGTCTGACTATCAAATGATGGATTTTCCACGTCGCATCTCAAGAACAGGACGATTTGTTCTTTTATGGCATTGGCATTGACCTTGATTTTTTTCTTTTTCTCAATATAGTCACATAACTTGCGGATGATTTGACCAGTTATATATTCCACATGTTTACCGCCTTTGAAAGTGCAAATGCCATTTACAAATGAGACTTGTATGAACTCGTGAGTGGGCGAAAGCGCAATCGCATATTCCCATCGGTCATCGGCCTGTTCATACACTCGTTTTGCCTCATCTCCCTCTGTTTTTGCACCGATATATAGGTCAATGTATTGCTGGAAGTTTTTGATTGGCAGGGTTGTGCCATTTAGACCGATTTTGATTTTCTTGATAGAATGGTCAGTAACTGCACCGATGTCATATACGCGTTTCCGAAGGAGTGCCAACATGTCGGGAGTTAAACCAGTAATACCTAATCTGGTGTAATCGGGCTTGAATGTAACCTTGGTGTATGGTCTGGCTGAAGAAACTTTTGTGATAACAGGCGGCTTGATTACATCCAAGTTATTGCTAAACTCCTGAACATATTTGAGGCCACGTGTATGGTCTACGGTTTCCACCATTCCATATGTAGACCAAATGAGCACCAACTTGAAACCAAAACCGTTTTTACCACCAACGATTTTCTTTTCATCCTTGTTATAGTTGGTGGATGTACGCAGATGGCCGAAAATCATCTCCGGAATCCAAATGTCATATTCAGGATGTTTAGCTATATCAATTCCATTGCCATCGTTCGCCAAAGTAATTGTTCCGTCCTCTGCGATTGTGATATCAATATAGCTGACAAATTTTTTATCTAGACTGGCTGACTGAATCATCCGGATAACATGATCGCGGCAATTTACTATACCTTCATCAAAGAGCTTATATAGCCCTGGAATATAATTGATGGTTTTCAGTGTTATGCGGTTTGTAGTATCGTCATATACCCACATTTCAGCATCTACATTTTCAACAGACCCAATATATGTATCTGGATTGTCCAGAATATGTTGTTTATCTGTTTTTCTTTGATATTGTTGAGCAAGTGCGGCGTTGTTTGAAGTAGACATTTTATTAGTTAACGATTTGATTAAGTTATTGGGTTGAATAATAAGTCGGGGTTGGATATCTGTAATATTAATAAAGTGTTGTCTTTGTTTCAATTTTCTAAATATATTTATCAACCCCGAATATTTAGAAAAATCAATCATAAAAATTACATAATAGAATCCACACTTAGAATCCAAATAAAATACCGATATTATATATAGCATGACTGAGGATGAACTCCGACAAAAAATACGTCAAAATGACATAGACTACAATGCTGCATTGGAAAAGTATGAATACAAACAGGCAATTTCAATATTACGTAAAAAACAAGCCAATTATGAGCAACTAAAGCGACTCCTGATAAGTTATGACGAAGATTTTTACAATCAACTAATTGGCAATGTCCATTCCAATATTGTTTTATTGGAAAAGCATGTTAACCCCAATTACAGTGAAAATAATAAGACACATAAGAGAAAACATCGCTCAGGAAAGCACAACAAGCGAGGCGGAAAGTCAAGTAAGAATCGCAAGCAATAATATTATATGTAGTCTAGTAAAATCATACAATAAAATAATTCAGTATAGTATATGAGCGACGTAAATCCAAAAATAACTTATTGTGTAAACAACCATCCATCAAATTCATCAAAAACAGTAGCAACTTGTTCTTCAGTTCAATACAATAAATTAAATACAGGGGGCAATAATCCATCTATTTCTAAAAGAATGTTATACGCACAAACGGTTAGGTCAAATACATATCAAACTGGTTTTTTAAAACCAAACGCATAAATATATACAAACCATGCTAGCAATGGTCCATAGCGTATTCTATAGCACAATCTAGTCGTTTATCATCGTAATATTCGTCATTTATTTCTTTTATTGATTCTATAACAGCATCGCGAATATTTCTGAGACATTCTATCAATTTGGTTTTGTCGCTATTTGTATCAGCGGCATCTTTTGCGGTCAGCTCGCTGTCAACTGCCACCGATGCAATTACTTTAGCCGAAATACTACTGGCTAAATATACAGTTTGTCTGTCTTCTTTTGGATGCTCTATGTGCAGATTTACTATGTTATATGGGGTTTCATATGAATATTTAGTGTAGCAAATGATTTCGCCATCTCGTTGATATGAAGACATAGCGAATCGGTATTTTACAGTATTATCGGAGTATTGTTCTTCTATATATTTTTCTAAATTATTTCCATATTGCATATAAAACTCTGAATCAAAATATGGGCTAGCAAAATATACACAATAGTAATCGGTGTATTCTCCGCCTAAATTGGATATAGAGTTCATGTCATCCGATTTAGGCATATCGGCAATTTTAAGTGATAAATAATAAGGGGGGCGGTATAGAGACATTGTAATAAGTGTGGAGTTTAATTGGGTGGGGTAGTGGTAGTTAGGTTAATAATATATTGAAAAGTAATACAATACTATTACTAAATGTACAATTCAATTTTCTGCATGCATGATTATTCTGCATAATTATATGTATTTATTCATATAATTTAGCCATTTTTATATAGGGAATATTTTTATATAAATATTATATATACGATGAAACGACCAGTTCGTAATGCAAATGGAAATTATGTTGTAGCCGGTAAAACCTACAAGGAACTATTTGGGTCTAGAGCTCAAGTTCACAATGGCACTGCGTACAAAACCACCGGAGGTCTTACTAAAAAGGATTTAGTAATGAATAAGTGGGGACGCATTGTAAGTGAAAAAAAGCACAAGACTGCTAAGAGAGAGAAACGTCTACAGAAGTTTGGATATTACACTAAGAAGGGAAAATTCGGCGCAGTAAAGCGCGCTAGTTCTCGCAAAAACAAATCAAGAAAGGGAGGTGCGGATATGAGTTCAGCGGCGGCCCCCTATCAATCTGACCCAGTTGACCAACAACAAAAACTCACTACAGTAAACAAAAGTGTAGACCGAATTGATACCGGTAAATAAACGCGAATAATATATATATTATGTGTCTACAATATATATGTTACAGGAAGCACAATTCAAAAGACTATTGTATTTTTTAGTATTTTTTAAATTCATATTTTTGATATTCTATAACTTGAATATTTATGGTATGTTATTCAATCATACAGTATATGAAAATACGCTTAAGTGGGTTGTGATTATGGAAGCGATTTTTCTGGTTGCAATGTCTATAGTATTATTATATAGATTTAATAAAGATGTTATACAAGTGGATATAGAAGAACGGTTCTTGATATGGACGTTGACTTTTTTCATTTTTACTGATAGTATAATAAAGTTATTTAACACTGAATGGTATTAGTGTCTGGTCGTATGGATTAAAAATCCACTTTTATTCAAACTCTTGCAAAGTTCGTTCTCCAGAGTTTTCGCGATATCTTCGCATAATATAAAAACAGATTATAGAATATAATCCGCAAATCTGGCATATACGCATTTCTCAAAATATGATTTACTGACAACGAGCGATTGTTTAGACCGCGGACAATTTTGACAATAAAACCGATAAGCATCGTATATTGAAATTCTAGTATTTTCATCCATGTTTGTTCTTATATTATTTTCTAGAAACGTCTCCATGACGGTTTGCACATCCATTTGTTTGTCCCATAGAGAACAATGAATCTTGTATATGTATTTATCTTGGTCTATTTCTATATTTGGATAAAAATAGTCTATTAAATCTAACAATTGCGAATGACTAAATGATGAAACGGTTTCGCCTTGATTTTCGCACCACAATTTAAATAAAATACTCAATTCATCTATTTCAAAATCATGTTCTATATCATCGTCTTGTATAGTAATAGTGTCTTCCCAAAAAGAAATAAACTTTTGTATAGCGGGTAGATGTTTGCTGAAAATACCCATAAAACTGTCTATTTCGGGTCTATAATGTTCTGCCAATTTTTGTGTGAAAATAGTTTTGAGGGCTTGTTGAAATAAAATAGCGGGCAGATTTTTGGATTCTAAGAAATACTTCCATAAATACTGCATATTTTTCCATGTTATTTGTCCGGTTATATTTTTCGTATCAATTTCGTCCGCGTTGGCATATACAATCTGCGGCGACTCCTCGTTCAGTATAACCCGGTTCGCTCTGGAGGTATGTCTCTGGTTTTTCTGTAAATATTCAGATATAAAATGGTCAACAATAATACTAGGTTCATTGCGATTCAAATAAAACACGGATTGACAAAGAGGTTCGTCGTTGGTGTGTAATAGAAAATCATCCGAACAATCAAATCGCATTGAGTAATGGCATGCAACACATAAAATATCAAGTGCCCACGTCATTAAAAGTGGTTTCCATATTGCTTCATTTTTGATAATATCATTTATTTTGAGTATGCGTGAATGTTGGTAGCTGTGTTCATGATATTTATGCTTTATGGTTTGACATAGGTTTGTTCCTAAAAATCCTTGACACAATGCATTGAGTTCCCGGATAAAATGTTTGGCGTTTGAATGCATAAAGTGAATCAAATGAGTATTTTTTTTAAATATATTGTCGCCTATAATAGTGAGAAAATACTTGGCCTCAGTGCGGGTTGCAAATATAGTAGGATGCAATACCGATAACACATTTTGTATAGTATAAGATTCAGGAACAGATTTCAGGAGATTGTTCTCCTTTATTCGTTTCATGATGTAAACTTTGGTGCGTTGTTTCCAACACATCAATTGTCTGTCTTTTGTTATAAGTGTCAATATTTGGTGTAATATGTCATCTTCATTGAAAATGCGGTAGTGTTTTCCATCATAGTGGTAAAATATTTCGGTTGTAGGAATATAAAAATATTGATTTTTTGCAATAAACTCGGTTATAAATGCTTGTTGTTCCATGGTTAGTTCTTCTATACGACTTACTCGTTGTTCATGGGTTTTGAACACTACTTCCAATTGATTTGGTAATTGTTGGCATATATAATTGTATGTCCGCTCTAGCATATAAGGATTGTTGCCATATTTAGAAAATAAACTGTCTACAATATTATGCGCATCCGCGATTTTTTGTGTAATTTGGTTGTCAGAAACTGAGCTCATTATATGTATAAATACATATAGTATTTGTATGTTTATATGGTTTTATGGTTTATATGCAAACTGGTTCATTCAATTAGCTGTGAACAAACCCATAAAACATTGGCTAGTTTGAATAGATTTACAAGTAAAAATACAATAGTTCAATATTCATATTATTAGTTTTTGAAAAAAATATTTGAAAAAATATAAAAAGTATTTCATAATATATACCATATATGTTTGTTTCTTGTCCTCATTGTAATACTACGATTGAAATTATTGAACTCAATTGTCGTATTTTTAGGTGCGGTATATTGAAATCAACTGGACAGCAAATAGACCCGCATTTGCCAAAAGAACATTGCGAGCGTTTAGTTGAGAAAGGTGAAATATATGGTTGCGGAAAACCGTTCAAAGTAGATACGCAACCTGACGGTAATTTAGTGTGTTATGATTGTGGATACATATAGCGTATTATTGTACCACACTATCCGGCTGTGTTCCGGTTTCATTTATCATATTCATTTTTGGACAAGACCATGGTCCGTCTAAATTGGTGGGATTATCCGGTTGGGCATAAAACAAGTCCTTCTCAAATATGGTATTACACCCATTGCATTGACATTGTGTATCATTTATAATGAAAAATCTTCCGGCAATATTTGGCATTGCCCCGGTTGTTTTGCAAATAGGACAATGATAGTTGCATACTTTTGTTTGTTGTGAAAAAAGGGCGCCCATTATTGGTGGTATATTTATTATAAATACAGTAGTGAAATATTTATATCATTACTGTAAATATTATTTGATATCAGCTCATATTGATTTTTATTCATGCAACTAGCCTACATTAGATACTAACCACACTCTTAATTGCACTAGGTGTCATATACTCACTATTACTATCTACTATTGACGCCTTCAAATGTTTAGCTATAACCGCATTTGTCTGGAAAACATCAGTTGCAGGAACCACTGCAAACCATTGGAACTTGGGTCGGCGCAATATTTCGTCCGCTGGAATATAAATACCATAGGGCGATTTCACTAAATCCAAGTAGTTCTCCTCCATGAGTTCTTCCAATAAAATGGGGGAACCGGTCCGTGTTTTAATACCAATTTGTTCTCCTCCAATAACCATAATTTTACCCTTTTGAACAGCATCCAGACACCAATGAGATGTATCGCCATTAAATTGAGGTTCGCTACTGAAATGTGGGGACATATTACGTGTTTTCAAATATTCAATGAGTTCTTTTATGGTTTCATCGTTCTTTTTCGCCCCCATAAAACATACCCCGGGGATAAAAAGTGGCTTTGCACCATTGTCTTTCACTGGAGATACCGTGCGATTTATTTTTTCACATACGAATGGTTTTTTTTCAGCTACTGTATCTTGCCACAAAGGCTTTAGCGATTTTGTGCATAAAAACGAATTGGGGACAACAATTCCACCATAGTAATATACCAATTTAAGCATACCGAGTTCTCTGTAATACGACTTATTGGGCTCTGCAATATTAGGTAAATCTATATCCCATGATGGAATCAATTTACTAAATGTGTCATCATCTATGAGACAGATATTAAAATCTTTACCACAGTGATTAATTATTGTTTTTATCGTCAAATGTAGATATGGCTGATTTAAATCGGTAGAAGTTCGCGATTGAAAGCTTTTCCAATGTCTAGAATTGACCTCGTATTTAGAATGTATCCACAATTTGGGTTTATTGAAACCATATAGTGGAGAATCATTTAGCAAATATTTGCGAATAAGATCATATTCATCGTTATTTGTAAATGGTTGTTTCATATTCGTTCCTATGTAGGACACTATAGCAATAACACTAAAGGCCAATAAATAATTTGTACTTGATGAACTAAACATTCCTCTTCTGATATATACTAATAAATTATATTATTTACAAAAAACTTAGGCGAAATATACAAAATAATCAATATTATATTGCGACTTTTCATATTTCATTTTTGAGCCATACATGACGTTATTACTTTTACATATTTGTCTTATAACAGTCGCAAACGATTTATATGAGAACTCACGGGTTGCATAATAAGCTTTAGATGAATGATAATATTCTAACATCGTTTTGCAAAACTCTTCGTGATAATTATTATATAGGAGAACTTTGAATGCATTAGCATCTACTAAATAATATTTATCCGTTTTTAGACAGATTTTGTCCAACAAGTTCATTAATAATTCTATAGGAACTTGTTTCCGAAATAACTGATGCAACATTATGTATAATATTATCATAAAAAATATATTGCCATTTTTACAAATCAGTATTTCATATTTTAGTTTTTATTTTAGGAGAACCTTGTAAATATTGTTCGTGAATAATGCCAATTCAATACTATCTTCATGCACATTGTGAAATATAGTTATATAGTTGCAAATTACGGGAATAATATGATATTTTTCATCTTCATTTAGCGATTCAGTGGTTTTCACAAAATTAAAAAAGTAATCCAAAATGTCTATAACTGAATATCCATAGTCATGTATAGAGTATAATATATGTATTGCTTCGGTTATTTGACCGGTTTTAAGATGCGTTATGTATTTTTCAAAATAATTGACCGAAATTATATTGCATAGTTTTTTGCAATTTTCCAAATCTAAATGTGTTGCATCCGGAGAACTTACATAAATATATATTTTTTCTAAATAATTGATTAAATTGCGTATAGAATTATTAGATATTTGAATAATATATGATTTTATGTCTTCACTTAATACTAAGTTCTCCTGTTGGATAATTTTGTCCATTATTATTTGAAAATGTGTTTTAGTAGGTGGCTCTAAAGTAATAATGTGAGTCCTAGATTGAATACTTTCTATTACTTTTTGAATGTTCGTGCAAACTGAAATAAAATTGACATTGTTCTTATATTTATCAATATAGTTGCGAAATACTTGCTGACTTTGTTCATTAATCATGTCTATATCATCAATAATTAGCAGTTTTTTCTTTCCAAAAATAGTACTACTTGACCGACAAAACGTTTTCATTTCATTTCGGAAATAATTAATACCCTGTTCTTTTAAATTATTAATATGGAGGATATTGTTTTCGGGGAAAGTGGAATCTTTAGACAAACCGTAATATTGCCGAATGATTGCATATAATAAAGTTGTTTTCCCTGAACTCGGATTTCCAACAAAGAGAACATTTAGATTGTCTATTTCAAACAAAGTATTTAGGACAAATTGGAAGTTTTCATCGGTATAAAAATCCGATATGTAATATGGCTTGTATTTAGATATAAATGTATTGATTGAACTAGTTATATCCACCATTTATGGTTTATGAAATATATTATAAAACCCAGCCAAATAGTATTTATATTAATTTAGCAAATAAATATAAATATAGTCATTTAGATTTATTATTCATTTGAACGATGGACGGGAAATCGTATTATGAAATATTAGGTGTTCCAAAAACTGCGTCAGAAACAGAAATAAAAAAGGCATATCGCACTCTTTCGTTGCAATATCATCCAGACCGTAATAAAACTCCCGAGGCAAACACGATATCGTCAAAAATCAATGAAGCATATGAGACATTAAGTGATTCGCAAAAACGCAAACAATATGATTTAGGCGCAAGCGGGTTTCCGTTTCCGATGGACCCCGGGAGCGGAGGCTTTGATGAAATGGGAGATTTAGGTAATATTTTCAATATGATGTTTGGCGGGGCTTTTCACCCGGGTGGGATGGCTGGCGGCACACCTCATATACGTGTATTTCACGGCGGTCCTGGAATCCATCGTATGAATAGTCAAATCCCCCCTGGCATGGACCCTTTTAGTAATATTTTTGCCAATATGCAAAAACCGCCGCCAATTATAAAGAGTATTCGTATAACAATTGAACAGGCTTATTTAGGATGTTCTCTTCCTATTGAAGTTGAAAGATGGGTCGTGCAAAATGACATGAAACATCACGAGTTTGAAACCATATATGTTCCAATTCACCGAGGTATAGACGAAAATGAGTTTATTATATTGCGGGAAAAGGGTAATATAGCATCTGATACATTGAAGGGGGACATTAAAATAACGATTCAAATAGATAATTCATCGGTGTTTAAACGCCATGGGTTGGATTTGATTTATACGAAAACACTTACACTAAAAGAAGCATTGTGTGGATTTATTATAGAACTTATACATTTAAGTGGCAAGAAATTGACGCTATCCAATAATACAAATCGCACCATTATTTCGCCCAATTCAAAAAAAGTAATTGGCGAGTTTGGTATGGTGAGGGAAAATATGGTGGGAAATCTTATTATTGAGTTTGTTATACAATTCCCCGAAAAAATAACGGATGAACAAGTAAAATTGCTTTCCGAGATTCTATAAATACAATAGAAATATCCTCATTTATGACATTTCCATTATCATTATACTAACATGTTTTCACGTCAACCGGCGTATCATAAAACTTATACAATACTTGATAATTATGGAGTATTTTATCCGCATTTTTTACTTCATTTAATACAAACATGCCTTTTCCTGGCATCGTATTATTATTATTGAAATAATATATGCACATATCGGTGTATAGACTATTTCGCGTGTCTAACCAATACGGATTTATAGGCGTATCATCAATAAGCAACAATGTATTTTGTTTTATTACAGGCATTAATGATTTATATTCAGCTAATCCGTGATTGCCTGCCGGGTGTGGATTATAAAAATCCAAATCATAACTATCTAAATATATTACATTCGCAATATCATGCGATTTTGACCAATTTGTAAAAAATGAAACACTGTCGTCGCAAATTAGTTGGGTTGCTGGACACATATTACCCTTATGGTTATCTACTAACGACCTATTTATGTCTACGGACCAAAAAAACCCTCCATATTTTCTTACATATTCATTGAATAAATATGTGCTATTTGTTCCAGCAGATGCTATACCAGATTCTAAAATATGTGGGTTTTTTACACCTTCCATTTCTTTGAATAACGTTTTGAATGTTAAATAATTCAGATGTTTGTGAATACCCGGTTTATTGGAAAACATTTCGTATGTATTCGCAGTTTCATCATATATTAAATTACCATCAAGTGTATTGAAATGAGCTTCTAGAAGTTCCATTGTATATTTATTTATTTTGTTAGTATTTAAGTCGTTTATAAACAATACTGTCTGTATAAACAATACATTATAATTACGACGAAATGCGCTTGGTTGCAATACTAGAATCCACTAAATAAATGGAGTTCTCAGTAATGATAATATATTCCGTGGCAACTTTATACATTTTAGAAATAGGACTGGTATATTCCTCTTCGCTTTTAACTAGCAATTTTTCTTGGTTGTCCTTGACACCAATAATGACACTTTTATCCAGAGAACTTGTCCAATAATCAAACATGATAGGCTTGTCTTCAACAATAGCCAATTTAGACGCGTGTTGTAATGTGTTTGTTTCAGGTAATCTATATCCATTAGGAGTGGTTGGTGCAGCGGCTGCTCCTGCAGCCGCACCTGTGGCAGAACTTACTGCGATTTTTGCATTAGAACTCGTAGCGCTCATTTACTATGAAATTATAAAATATTTAAATGTAAATACTTTAAATACTTATTTTCCTAAATATATTTGAATTAAAAACAATGTTTGCTAATGTTCTCTTATTCCCAAAATTAAACGCAAAATATTTTATACACCTTTGCAATATTTTATAAATACCCAAAGTATAGTTATCCTAAATGTTATCGGCCATAGAAATAACCGAAGGATTCGGTAAAATAATGACCGGATATTTACTGGTTATGGACCAGTCTGAAATAGTAAGGAAATCTAAATATATTGATACAATTTTGTATAATGGAGCCAATATTGTTATACATGTATTTACCATGCATGTATATTCAAATCAGTGTTTGGAGAACATATACAAACAATGTTGTTCGGCTTATGTGTGTTATTTGGAATATATAGAACAATTAGACAAAGCCAATTTAGCGAATAATTTGTATATCTCAGATATATCTATTTTTGTCTATAAATTGACTTTGGGAGAACTTACAAATAACGCGAATGAAAATGTGGATTTTTGCAATCAACCAATAATTGATTTAGTCGTAAAAACTTGGAATACTTTATTGGCCTGGAATAGTTCTATATCTTTTAATGCCCGGTTGGCAATTTGTGATATCCATTTGACTAAATATGCTAAATTGTTTCATAAAATTGCGGAATCGCAAGTTTTTCTGGATTATTTAGGAACAATTCAAGAAAAATGGACAATGGACGATAATGTATATTTCGCATTTTTAAATGAATACTATAGATGTCTATACAAGCTACATAACGCGAATCTATTGCCAGATTATTCACATGTATCTGAAAAGATATTGTTGTTTTGCATACAATATCATTTAGAAGATAAACCTACCGAAGAGAACATACGCAGTATTGTTAAACGATTAGTTGTATAGTTTATTATTTCTTACTACATGTCTTTCTACGACCACCCTTTTGCTTCTTGCTAGTCTTTCTCTTTCTGCTACCACCTTTAATTGGACCCATTTTAGCGGCATGTTGCATAGGGGCAGAACTAGCGGAAGCAGGAGCAGGAGCAGGACCAGCGCCTACTTTAGCGGCAGTATGTGCAACTGGTGGCAATGGAAGGTCTTTAGGCGTTCCTGGAGGATGTTGTTGTGGCGGAGTGTTGTTACCACCACTCATCCACTTCTCGCCTTTATTTTTACGCACTTTAGCGCGCATCATTGCATCTTTATAGCCAAGTCCTTCTTCTTTTTGCACATGTTTAACGAAATTAACCCAATCTTTTAAACTTTTGTTTACTTTGCGAACCATTTTGCTATTGGTATATATTTAGCAAACATTTTTTCCCATTAAAAAATAATTACGCTAAACTATTATAGGATTTTATAGGATTTATTGAAATATATATTTATTAGGGTTGAAATCAACACACCTAGACATTAATGCCTGGTTATATGGATTTTTAATCCATTTGACAATCATAATGCTAGATGTATGGTATGTCATGACTACGTGCATTATACCACACGCCTAGACATTAACATCTGACGCATAATAATTATTTGAAATCGTCACATTCTTCTTGCGCAATTTACTTTTTTTTGCTTTTACGACAGGTTCTTCACTCACCACGCTTATTTTTTCATATTCAGCTTTTAAAATGTTTTTGATAAAATCAAATATGAACAGTAAAATACGCTCCGAGCAATTCCCCACAATCAAACAACTGCCTGTCCGGAAAATCATGAATGATACTTCCGTATATTTTTTGTTGTCATCTAATTCACTCATTTTCATATTACGCTCATGTGCTAAAATACGTCCATTTTGCAAATCCACATCAAACCCTATGTCATTATTGAAATAAAACTTACATTTTACACCCGGATAGCTGCATGGGTCATATGCGGTTTCAATACCGTATTTATCCGAGCGTAATATGCTATACAATTTCTCGCGATTAATGTAAAATCCACAATTGAAATTGGAATTAATGAGAACATTGTCTTCCTGACTGTTTTCCAAAAACAACAATTCGGTTGAAATAAATGGCTGTAGTGTATCCAATATCATATTGCGCACAATGGCAAATAATTCGGAGTTTAATATACCAGGGATTTCCAATTTACCAGTATTAAACACCTTGACGTGTATTTCTTTGAACTCGTCGGCGTATTCAAACCGCAATATCATCGCAAAACAGTTATAGAATGCATTCTTTATTTTACCGCGACAATTCATGATATCTTTCTTAGAAATACCGACGGTTAGTTTTCGTTCGTCTTTGAACTTTAGGCGTCTTGCTTGCGGATTGTTTATCTGTTTAATGATATTTTCCGTATAATATGAAACGCCCTCCAATTTTTTGCGATATTCCAAATATTCCTCCTCCGTTTTTGCTACAAACTTCATCTGTTTTTTAACTACACCCATCATTGGACGCCAGTATTCAATAATTGGTATATTCCAAAAAACCGATTGGATATCAATAGGTTGATTTAGGAAAAGCACTTTAGTTTTTGTGGAAATATAGAGGTCGTCGCATTTAGGGGCGGTTTCAGTTTGCGAACCGGAAGAAGCCGCTGCAGCGGATGGTATAACGGCTTTAATGGACGACATAGCGGATGTTTTTGGTGCAGGTGTAGATATAGCCGAACCAAATATATTTGTAGAGCCTTGAGCGGCTAAAAAGCGCATCCATTCATCATCAACGGGTTTTGACATTATTTAGGAAAAGTGATTGATAAATTATTTGGTTATTAATGGACACCGTTTTCTTTTATATTGTTTCAATTTTATATTTCTTTTTAAAAATTATATGGATATACTACTATAGATATGACATCCACGTGTTCCCAAGCTACGATAGAGCGTAATATTATTCAATTTCCTAAAAAAACAGTTATAGTAAAAAATACACACACTTCTATAAATAATTCATCTATAAATTATGATGTATATCCAGCCGCCAGTAGGTTTGACCCAAATATATCAAGTTCTCCGCCAAATGTATTTGTGGCCATTTTAAAACAACGAATGGATATGTATTACTCTGGCGACAATAATATGGGATTGAATCGTGATAATAACATGGTACGCAATAGAACATTGTCTTGGGAACACAAATAATTTTTCGGTGGAGGAGTGGGATGAATGATTATCATATTGGTAAAATAATGCAGGGAATTATGAAATACTTGTATAATATGTACGCAGTTTGTAATAGAAATACTCTGTCAGGTTCTCTATAGGAACATCATAGTTATGTAAACATGCCTCCATTATATCAAGAAACTGAGTAGAAACAATCGGTGAACAATTCCGAATTATATGGTAAAAATAGGACTGTATAATTTGCCGTTTATCCATATTATATTGAATACTTATCTGGTGAATATAATCGGATATATTACTAATAGATGAACCGTCGGATTGTAATATATCATGCATTTTAGACCAAACCCCGGAATGAATAATAGAGCTTGTCCATTCTGTCAAGTTTTGGTTTAATTGCAAAAAATTAATCATACTTCGTATATCAGATTGATACATATTTTGTATAGCATCAATTACATGAGAACTTATTTCTAGGTTCTCCGATTTAGCAATATTTTGTATGAATTGGTCTATTTCTTTTTTAGGCAATTGATTGAACCGAATACAAATAAACTCATGTTGCAATGTTTCATCTATTTTACTTATATAGTTGCATATGAGACAAAATCGGACATTATTAGTGCAAGTTTGTAATAGAGTTTTCAATGCTTGTTGTGCGGTTTTTGTCATATAATCTACTTCGTCCAAAATGACAAATTTGAAACCGATTTCAAACAAGTTTTTGGATTTAACAAATTGATTTATCTGGTTTCGTATAATATCTATTCCGCGTTCATCGGAAGCATTTAGGTGAATAACCGTCCCTTTGCTTTTGCCATAGTATTTTTGTTGATATTCGTTTATGAGATTGATAATGGTAGTGGTTTTTCCGGTTCCCGGGGGGCCATAGAACATTAAATTGGGAAAATATCCGTTTTCTAGAATATTTCGGAAAAGTTGGCGGTTCATAGGGTCTAGCACAATGTCATCAAAATGGGTAGGTCGGTATTTTTCAACCCATGGTATAGTTGTTTTAGATTGTGTTGTCATGTTAATAGTATATTGTATATACAAGATACTGTTAGATAGTTTAGGCGAAAATATATTTTTTTCGCAAATAAACTATTGGAAAATTGAAATACAATTTAATATTTTTATATTACATCATATTATTCAAACCACTTAGTATTAATCCTAGCAACCACCTAACCCCCAAAATCAATAATAATGAATACTCAACAATTAAATACAATTATGCCACCTGAACCACCTTCGCCTGAAGACGAGTTTATACCAGGTGAGTTCAAATATATTAGCGATTGGTCTAGACCATATATAGTAGATGCATATCAGGTAATTTCGCGCAATGAATGGTGGAACTCATTCAAATCCGCTCTACAAAGTCGTGGAGTAAATAATCGCACCGGGTTTATATGGTCAGACGACACGCTATACAATGAAATAATGGATGCCATCGGAAATACATCAATCGGTGGAGGACATAGCGGAGCTAGTATAGCTGGCGTTATGAGGGCAATGGAGACTATCGCATTACATGGAGAGGCCGAATACCGAAGACAAATAATTGAATATGAAACATCCGAACGCCGCCGAGAATCAGAAGCGCAAGCCGCCGCCGAAGCATTACGACGTGCGAGAGAAGCAAGTGCTAGACAACGACAGGTTCAAGAAGTCGCCACTAGACTAAGGCGCATGGAGGATGACCGAAGACGCAATGAAATCAATTTGTTAAATCAGGCGGAAATATTGAGTCGCATTCAGGCGAGTATGTTGGCGTCTGATATAGCTCGTTCAGTTAATTCCGAATCAAACACAACATTAGAAGAGGATGATAATGAGCAACAATCCGCATAATTTTACATAAATCACTAAATATATTTGCCATATTCATATTTTATATAGCGTGTTTTGTCCATGTATTTATAATTATTTGTTTTTTTCGTTATTTCAAGATATTTCTACCATAAATCCGAATAAAATAGAAGTGCATATAACAAAATATGCCTTGTTTATATGCATTGTGTTTTTTACTAAAGATTCATTTGCAATAAATATTGCCTCAATATAATAAGACCTGGATATAACATGTGGTTCAGAACTATATAACCGAATTATACCATAAGTAAAAATCCAATATGCCAACATGCGTTTACACAATTTATTAGGTTCAGAGGATTCTTCTAAAGGTAATAAAAACATTGATAAATGTATATTTTGCAAAACCGGTATGTCTAATATTCCGAATACGTCCAATATAGACATGGCACATATAATGTCATACACGCCATTTAGTTTTACTAAATATAATAAAATCTTGTACAGTAAGTTCATTAAATAAGATAAATATTATATGCAGTAGTGTTTATATATTGTGTCATATGTCATATATGAAACCATATAAATAATTAGTCTAACTAAATATACAACTATTATAAAACACCATACAAATGAATACGAATAATTACCCCAATATATCTCAACCCACTGCATATTTAGGAATTGATTTTGGTCCTATGTTTTCCGGAAAAACAACCCGAATAGTGCAACAATATAAACGGTTCTCTTATATTGGTAAAAAAGTTGCTGTTATTAATTATGCTGATGATACCAGATATCACGACTCGCTATTATCTACCCATGATAAAATAATGATACCATGTATATTTGCCAGAACATTAAGAGAAGTAAAAGAAACTACCGATGCCGCCGATGTTATATTGATAAACGAAGGTCAGTTTTTTGAAGATATTTATGAGGCAGTATTGGAAATGGTGGAGACGCATCACAAGGTAGTGTATATATGTGGGTTGGATGGAGATTTCAAACGCAACAAGTTCGGTAGATTATTGGATTTAGTTCCATATTGTGATGAAATCGTTAAACATAGTTCTCTATGTGCCTATTGTAAAAACGGAACCCCGGGGATTTTTTCACACCGGATTTCAAATGAAACTTCGCAAGTAGTTATAGGAGTAGATAATTATGTTCCATTATGTAGGAGTTGCTATAACACTGCCAATATGAATTGTTGAGAACAATGATATTTATGTGGGTTATATATTGTAATCTGTATATCCAAACAATACGATAATGTGTATTTTATTGTTTTTTTAAACTATATAAAGTTTTTAGGTAGTTTAGTTTATAAATGGATAATTATACTGAAAAAAAGAAAAGAGGACGTAAGAAGAAGACTGAAGTTATTGAACCGGATAGTTTTAATATAACGGTTCAATCTGCAAACAATATTAATTCAGAAAATATACAAATGGAATTATATACAGCTCCTCAAGATGGAGGAGATATAGATGAACCGATAGAAACAGACGATGTTATTGCTGTAGGTGCAAAAAAAAGAGGGCGTAAACCTAAAGGTGGTAAATTGGTAGTAAAACAGCAAGAAACTGTAGTTCCACACAAAGTAGTTGCAAATGTAATATTACATTTGAAATGTTCTCTTAATGACTTGCATGAATATAATGATAAATTGAACAAACTAGTTACCGACCCGATGTCATATAATCCGAATATACCCCCGGCGATTATGACGTATAATGAAGACAAAACCAATTTTTCTAAATATGACCCTAATTCAGATGATGCCCAAAAAATAAAAGGTTCATCATCATATGCATATGAAAACAATTTTGCCGCCAATTCAGTATGTAGTGTTTGTATGGCAAAACCATCAGAATCTAGACAAAATGATTATATTGAAGAGGATACATCTAATATGAAGGAGATAAATATGAAATTGAAAAAATTAAAAATAAACTTGTATAAAAATAATTTGGGTGATAAAAAGTCGGCGTGTTTTTGGTGTACATATGAGTTTGATAATCATCCATGTTATATACCTAAATATGAGATGGACTCTACTGTATTTGGTTATGGTTCATTTTGCAGACCTGAGTGTGCAGTGGCTTTTCTCATGAAAGAAAATATAGATGATTCTACTAAGTTTGAGCGATATCATTTACTAAATCAAATATATAGCAAGGTATATGACTACAAAAAAAATATTAAACCGGCACCAAATCCTTTTTATTTATTAGAAAAATATTATGGTAATATGACTATACAGGAATATCGGAAAATGTTGAAAACAGAACATATGTTGCTGGTTATTGATAAACCATTGACACGTATATTACCCGAATTACATGAAGATAATGAAGATATCGTATTGAATATATACGGTGGTTCTAAAAGCACTTCAACTGTAAATAATGGAGTATATAAGGTGAAACGTCAAAGTGAGAAACAACAGGGACCGAGTAAATCTACTATTATGAGGGATAAGTTTGGATTATCTGCGGTTAGAGAATAAAATGAACAATTAGTTAACCATATAAAGGGTTTTCACAAAATACAGTATTCAAATATCAGCACTCTATATTCATGATAACAGTTCAATTAATGGGGGGATTGGGAAACCAATTATTTCAGATTTTCGCAACTATTTCATACGCATTTGAACATGGTCATCAATTTGTATTTCCATATAGCGATAGATTACTAGTGGGAAAAATCCGGCAAACGTATTGGCATAATTTTTTGACAAATCTCACTATATTTACTACGAAAAACCCGGTATGCAGGTTTTCAAACGATAATTTGAAGACGATTCCGGAAATAAAAGAATCGGGATTTCATTATACGAAAATACCCACAGTTTCTGTAAATAAGACGTTTTCATTGCATGGGTATTACCAGTCATACAAGTATTTTGAAGCATTCCAGGATAAAATAAATGCAATGATATTATTAACAAATCAGCAAAAGTCGGTTATACAAAAATATGCTAAATATTTGGATGGTATGCCGACAATTAGTATGCATTTTAGATTGGGAGATTATAAAGAAAAACAGCATTTTCATCCGATTATGCCTAAAGAATACTATGAATCCGCATTGATGTATATACTAAATATGAAATATTCATTAGATGCCCCGGTGCGGATATTGTATTTTTGCGAAAAAGAAGATAATGGTATAGTAGATGGGGTTATGGACTATATCAGTAAACAATTTGCACGGTATTCAGCATTGCAAATAGTGAAAGTGGAAGATGGCATTGAAGACTGGCAACAATTGCTATTAATGAGCTGTTGTAGCGACAATATTATTGCTAATAGTTCATTCAGTTGGTGGGGGGCATATTTTAATCAGAATAAGGATAAATGTGTTTGTTATCCAGGAACGTGGTTTGGTCCAGCTATGGGTCCAGTTAATTTGGACGATTTATTTCCGCCCACTTGGCATGTAATTGTATAGAGATATTTCATATATGCTCCAGAAAATTGATATTTTGAATAATATAAAGATATAGTATCATATATTATAAGCAACTTACTAATACTACCCTATACAAAACTTTAATTATAAACAATGTCTGCTAGTATCAAAGCCAAATCAAACGGTGCTATTGATTTTGTTGTAAAAAATATGAAGCGAGATTTTCGCAGGTCAATAAAAACATTGCAATCGGAAATGCGAAATTATCAGACGTATAAGGAGAGCTATGATTTCATGATGTTTTCACCTGTTGTGCAAAAGCTGCAGGAAGAAATCCGATTTCTAAATAGTCGTGTAGATGAATTGCAATATGCGAACCTACAATTAATGAACCAATTGAGTCGCGGGCAATCATCTAAAAAACGGCTAAATAAAGTTTCTGAACTCCGCAAAAAAAAGGTTCCTCTATCAACTGAGGATGAATATTTCCAGGAAAGCATTGACGAACATAGTTTGAATATATCAGACGGCGTATCTGACGGAGTGCCAGAATGTTCGGAAGAACATATTGTATATGAATTGGTTGAAGAAATTGATAACATAATTACAGAATCCGAAGAAGTTGAATCATCAGATGTAGAGGAGGATGAGGAAGCAGCCGAAGCAGTAGAGGAGGAAGCAGCAGAGGAAGCAGCCGAAGCAGTAGAGGAGGAAGAGGCAGAGGAGGAAGCAGCCGAAGCAGTAGAGGAGGAAGAGGCAGAGGAGGAAGCAGCCGAAGCAGTAGAGGAGGAAGAGGAAGAGGAGGAGGAAGAGGAAGAGGAAGAGGAAGAGGAAGAGGAAGAGGAAGCAGCCGAATCAGTAGAGGAGGAAATAGAGGAAGCCGAAGCAGTAGAGGAGGAAGAGGAAGAGGCAGAGGAGGAAGAAGAGGAAGAAGAGGAAGAAGCAGAGGAAGCAGAAGAGGAAGAAGCAGAGGAGGAAGAAGCAGAGGAGGAAGAGGAGGAAGTATATGAAGTGAAAATCAACGGTAAGGCATATTTCACAACAAATGAAAAATCAGGAGTCATATATGCGATGGACGCAGATGGTGATGTAGGAGACGAAGTTGGTTCATATGTAAATGGAGTTCCTACTTTTGCTAAATAAATACTATATATTACATGCTATATATTACATGCTATATACACCATAAAACAGATATCAGACATCAATACACTATTATATACATATTACTAAAAAATATAAAAATATTTTTTATTAACTAGTAAATGGAACCCCAAATTGAAGAAAATATTACAGAAAAATACCCAAATCTACATTTTGGAGAAATAACCGTGCAATATGAAGAACATTGGATACACCAAACAATGCGTTATTTTAATTATGAAACCGAAATAGATGCATCTACGAATGTAATTATTTTATATCATGATACAAACGATATAATGTCATTGAATGATGTTGCACACGATAAAAATATTTTATACCCCGATTCACATTGTATTATACCATACTCTATAAATATATGTTCTGATTTATCAAAAAAAATAAAACTATACAATCGTATTCCAATTATGATAAATGGTAAAATGACTTTATCCGGAGTTGTTGACATTTACAACACAAAATACAAAACTTATGTTTTAGATCCATCAAAATATAATTGCATTTATTATGTTATAGATACACATTATAAAGATTTAGAACGCGTAGTTTTTTCTATATTGAAACGAAAATATGGAATAGATAGTTGCCGTTTTTTATTTTCGTATGACCCGGAGTTTATTACAAAGTCGCAAGCGGCGAATATAATACGTAAAATATTGTATAAGCAATAACCTATATAAAATAACTGATATAAATACTAAGCATATAATCATATAATATGACTGATAGGGTTGAACAGTTACAAAATATACAATCTACTGCATTAGAATTATTCAAAAAGAAAAATGCTGATTATGGAGATGCATTTGCTAAATATGGGTTGATAGGAGTATTGATGCGTATAGAAGATAAAATCCAACGTGGTCTATCAATTAGTAAAACTGGAGTGGTTTTGGTATCTGATGAAGGATTGAAAGATACGTTATTGGATTTACATAATTATGCAGCCATGGCATTGATGCTATTGGCAGAATGTGATGAGGATACATAATGACTGGTCGTATGGATTAAAAATCCATATGATCAGCATGATACTAGGTGTGTGGTATGTGATGCCCGAGGGCATCATACCATACCCCTAGACAATAAGTTTATTAGTAGACTAATAGATGTATTGCGCTCTTTTTTTAGTATATTTTTGCTTACTAGATCTAGATGATCTAGTACGTCTTTTTCCACCTTCCGCTTTAATTTCTTTAGCATTTTTGTGTTTGTGAGCACTTAATACGGATTCAAGCTCTTCTTTTTGTTCTTGTGCATGTTTAGCTCTTTCTTCTTTAGCTTTTTTGATGCTAAATGGTTTTTCTTTATTTTTGCTTGGACTAAACGATTTTTGTTCATCCATCAATTCTTCAAATCGCTGAGTAAGTTCGTCGTCTAAATATTGACATTTTATTTCGGATTGATTTTTTGAATTAAGTTCGCCTTCAATTACACTCATTTGCAGATATATTTCATATTCATTACCCCAGGTAGATGATTTTAAAGCTGTAACGGAAACATCATATACATGATTTGGGTCTTCATCAAACCTCGTTTTTTCATCTGCATTTATTAATGCTGTCATAGGTATAACTACTTGGTCATAAAAGTCATTACTTTCGTTTTTGAAATACTTTTCCATCAGTTTTGCCAATCTGGGATTTAGCGAATATGCATCATATTTCAAAAAACTATCATTTATAAACTCAATCATCTTTTTGAAGTTTGCATATTTTTCTTTATTTAATTCTTCCATGAGCATTGTTGTAAAACTGTCTTTTGGGTCTAGATTCTTTTCATATTCTACAGGAATACCAGTAGCAGGGTCTTTGAAAAAATCTTTTTGTAATTGTGTTAAAAACTTTATTTGATTAGATATTTTGATTGTTTGTGCCAATTTGTCCCCAATAGCTCTAGGAATAGATACTTTACCGGATGCAATCAACTTATCAAATGCTTCTTTTATACGCCCAGTTATATCAAGTATTTGGTCAGGAGTTGGATTTGTAGTTGCAATACTTTCTAATTTAATTAGCTGGTCTATTATAGCATCTATTTCAATATCAAGTTCTGTATATATTCCACTTAGTTCGGTACTCCTTCTTAAGTCTTGATAACGGTTATATCTTACAATAACTGATTTGAATATTTCTTGTTGCATTTCCATTATTGTATCATCATTGTCTTCTTTTATAGTATTTATATCCACTTCAGGATTGTCGGTTTCGCCATTAAATACAAATATTTTTTCTGTCGGGGCTCTCAATTCTGCAAGTTCATTGTCAATTGCCATATTTTCAGCATTAAGTTTATCTATTTTTTCATCTAGAACTTTTAAATATGCTTTGGCTCTGGTATATCTTTCATCTAGCTCAGTTAAAAATGCATCTAGCGACGAACGGCGTATTTTACCAAATTGAATACGCGTATAGTTGACATCATTTATAATGATATCATTTGTATTACCTGGAATAGTATTAAATATACCACGTTGTAAAATATTTTCAATATTAGCTTCCGGTGGCACAGGTCTACGCGGAACATTTCTATTAATATTACCATTGTCCATTGCTTCTTTTAAGTTTGTGATATACTGTTCTACATTGTTTTTTCCAAAAACCCAATCTATATTTGGGTTTGTATAACCATTGGTAAGTCTGTCTATTTCAGTTGTTTTGTCTCGGTGTTGTCTTTCTAAATCTAGTATTTTTGGCTGTTTATCAAGACTATTATATCTTGTATGTATTACAAATAAATCACGAACACCTTTAGAATATTTAAAATCAAACCTTTCTTTGAATCTAACAAATTGAGTTATAAGATTTGATTGTGATTTTTTCACATGCGTATCAATAAAATAATCAACCATATAACCAAGTTCTGTATCAAATCGTGTTTTATTAGCTAGCAATGTAGGTCTAGTTGCAGGATCATTTGATGTTGATACATCATTATATTTAACAGATTTCCTTTCGCCGGTTGCATCAGGTGGGCCTGAAATAGAAATATATTTAGTTATGATATCGGTCATATCTTTCTTAAGATCATCTGGGTTGTATGTGCGTTTTTGTTGTGCCAATAATTCTCTGTCAGCTACAGTAATTAACAAATCACCATAACCTTTTTTAGGAGCACCAGGAAGAGCACCAGGAGCACCAGGAGGGGCTGGAGGAGCACCAGGAGGAGCACCAGGAGGGGCAGGAGGAGCACCAGGAGGAGCACCAGGAGGAGCACCAGGAGGGGCAGGAGGAGCACCAGGAGGGGCAGGAGGAGCACCAGGAGGAGCACCAGGAAGAGCACCAGGAGGAGCACCAGGAAGAGCAGCAGGAGGAGCACCAG